>JAEEGL016437100.1_pt1 | contig 41181 bp, 37 predicted proteins | sample 9134231 | NCBI WGS metagenome assembly JAEEGL01 (sample SAMN16246548, study PRJNA631951) | gut metagenome | biome: gut microbiome; feature: rumen; material: fiber-attached | host: Bos | place: Iran: Karaj | collected 2018-10
TCAACGTCTTGTTTAACGCCTTTTTCTTCTTTCATTTTATCGATAAGTTGCTCAAAGTATTTCTTACCAACTTCCATAACTACATCTGAATACATTTGAATGAATCTTCTGTAGCAATCCCAAGCCCAACGTGGGTTATTAGATTTTGTTGCAAGTACTTCTACAACATCTTCATTTAAACCTAAGTTTAAGATTGTATCCATCATACCAGGCATAGATGCTCTAGCGCCTGAACGAACTGATACTAATAGAGGATTTTCTCTGTCTCCAAATTTCTTGCCTGTAATTTCTTCAAGTTTTGAAATATACTGTGTAACTTCAGCTTTAATCTCATCGTTGATTTCTCTTCCGTCTTCATAATATTGTGTACAAGCCTCTGTAGTGATTGTAAAACCTTGTGGAACAGGAAGACCGATATTAGTCATTTCTGCAAGGTTAGCACCCTTACCACCTAAAAGCTCTCTCATGTTTGCATTACCTTCGCTAAAAAGATAAACATACTTTTTGCTCATTTAATTTTCCTCCTTGTTTTTTGAAGTGATGCGCACCTGCGATCCTAAGCCGAGTGAACGCACCCTAAACAACGTAAATATTATAGTAAAAACAAGGCAAAAAAACAATAGGTTTGACGTGATACACAAAAAAAATCACAAGGCTTGTTCTTATGTAAACAAAAAGAGTGCCCTGTTTCAACTAGAAACAAGACACCCTCATTTTTATCGGATGTTATTCAACAAGCTCCCAAACTTCTGGGTTTGTATACTTGCAGTTTTTGATTACCCTTTTTCCATCCTGGTTCTTTATGACTACATGATATCTTGTTGCCGCTATCAGCTGCACACCTTCACGCTTCATGTACTCCCTGTTTCCTTCAATTGGGTGGGTCATACGAACCCTCTTTCCAGCCCATTTATGAAGGGTTGTCCTCGAACTTCTACCAACAGATGAAAGCAAAATCCATTGCCCATCATTAAATGCCTTCTCGAGAACTCTTGCCACCACTTCGTACTGATTTTCAGGACTGCCCTTAGGATAACGTACAGTAATGGTACCATCTTCATTGACACGGTCTATCACAAGGCCTGTGTAAGTGTACGAATAGTCCTTATGCCCATTACTATAAACTGCAGGGGCTGTCCGAATGTATGTCCTACCAAGCTGAAACTCCTTAGACTTCTTTGCCATAGTTAACCTCCAGGTTTGTTTTTTCGTGCCCACAACGTGGTTTCACGGATTTGATTGTAGCTATACTACGAGAGGCATTATATCATGGTTGCTAGATTATGTCAATTCCTAAAAGCCAATTATCCTTATTTAAAAAGCTCCAGAATTGGCCTTTTTACAAGTAAGCCGAGCGAGCATCGTTGAAGGCGTATTCGACTATACGTCGAAACGATGTGAGCGAAGAATGACACCATAAAAAGCCAATTATCAATATTCAAAAAACTTCAGAATTGTGGCTTTTGCAAGGAAAACAAACGAGCAATCCCGAAGGCGTATGTGGTATACGTCGATGGGATTGCTCGTGCAGTTTGACACAGCAAAAACGCAATTATGGAGTTTTTAAGATATTGCCTTTTTAAATTCTGGCCAAACGCCAACACTTGTCGAGTTAAGCTTTTCAGCCACTTGATAAATGTCATGTCCTGGGTACTGGTTGCCCTCTACTAGTGTTGGTCCATCATGTGTAAACGCAACGTCCCAACCAACATATCTAACATTTTGGCTAAGCTGAGCTGCTTCTCTACACATTTCTTTGGCTTTTTCAAAATCTGGTAATTCAAAACCTTTTATAGTAGTTCCAGATAAAGGATGCTTTTCAAAGACCTTTCCTTCTTTATTAATAGCGTCTTCAATAATTCTGCCAGTGTTAATATCTACTTTAGCAGTCATTCCTCCACTATTAAAATTATCAACAACATTAACACCATTTCCAATTCTAATAAATGAAGCCATAAAATGAACTTCACCTTTGTCATTGTTAATAGTAACTACCCTACAAGTGTTGACACTGCTAGGATTTAGCTTCATCATTTTTTCATGTTGAATAATTGGTTCTTCTATAAGATAAAGCTTATTATCACAAAGGTATTTAAATACAGCTTCTAGCTTTTTGTTATAAATATTACCAGTGTCTTTTTTTAAAGCATTAAAATCATAATTACCATTTTTAAATGCACCATCAGATTCAACTTTAATATTATGCTTTTCTAAAAATGTGTCTAAATTAAATATATCTATTTTTTCAATACCTTTTCCACATTGTCCATCATTTGGCTTTGCAAAAAATGTATTATGCTTTGCTACAAATGTTTTAAAAGTACTATAATCTTTGCTTGCATCACTAATAAAAAACCATTTTCTATTGATGAATTTTGAAAACATTACATTAAACTCATTTTTATTATTAAAAAGATGCCAATAGTCATGATTGTTATATTTCTTAACAATCTTATCGTTTCTACCACGAGTAATCATAGAGTCTCTTTGCTTATGATTAAGCTTATAAAAACCTATGACGTCGTAATCCATGTAGCCCGCACCATATCTGAAGCCACACCAAATCATATCTAAGAATATTAAAAACTTTGGCTTATTACACTTATGAGAAACAATATTAATTCGATCAAACATATTCATAAAGTTCATATGCTTAATTCGCTTCACATAATATGATACACTAGCCACATTTTCACCTCCTTATATGAGTCTTTCTATCGCATATTATAACCAAGAAATGCCTTTTAATAAAGGCATTTTACTAAAATTTCACAAAAATATAATACTTGAGTATGAAAAAACGGTGCCCCAAAAAGGGCACCGTCTGGTTTTATGGCTGTAATTTAACAACAACGTTTGTAAGTTTTCCTTTAAAGTAGTTCGTCGGATTTCCGGTTCCGTCTAACATTGCTCCAAATACAAGCGGTGCATCAAACGTGAAGTTTGAATCCGAGTAATCATATTCTCTAACACGAGCATTATTGGTATTAACATATGTATAAATACTACCATTCAATCTTTGAATTAATATTTCTGTACCTGCATTAAGAGTCTTAGTAGTATCGGTTCTAATTGTAAGACCACTCTTATACTCAAATTTACACTTTCCAGAAGCAGGAGTTCTAAGCAATACTCCTGGCTCACCAGCAACAGACTTATCGTTTAAACCAACTATTGTAGCGTTATAAGTATATCCATTTATTTCACTAACTTTGAATGAAATCTCAAAGTTTTTATTAACATTTTCTGCACTAAATAGGTTTATACCAGTATTTACAAAGTCTGATGTACCATTTAGTGAAATAGTATTTGCTGAATAAACAGTTTCAAGTTCTGGATAAGTATAGAATATATAATTGGTCTTTGGAATATGATCTGCAACCGTTATTTCAACGTTTGCAATTGTTCCGTTAAACCATCTATAGTAATGTCCACCACCATCAATTGAAGCACCTAAGGTTATAGGTATATCAAAATCACCTGTGAATGTTGAGAAGTCAAGCATTCTCTCAAATGGCTTTCCGTTTAAACTATAATATAAAATGTTATCTATTCTAAGTATCTTACAGTGAGCAACCTCACTATGTAAGTAATTATTTGCGTATTCATGTCTTCTAGTAGCATTTCCAAATATCTCAATGTTATCTTTATATGTCTGGTCAACTCTAAAGCTGAATCCAGGATATACAAAGTTGCTTCCTGTTGAATGCTCATTTATAGCAGAAACGATTGTAGCATAAGCTATGTTTTCTCCAACATCCTCAACATCAAGTTGTATTAAGAAATCTTTGTTTTTATTTATCGGTGAGAATACGTAAATGCCTGTATCTATAACTTGCGTTCCATCAAATGACTGTTGACCCTCAAGCACATAGTGAACTTTAACCCAAATAGCATATAATGTAGTACTTCCGCCAGTATATTCATCACCTTGATAATATGTAGGCTCTTCATTAGCTGAAAGTGCCCATCCTACGAAGGCATAGTCTTCTCTAGAATTCTGAGGTCCTGGAAGAATTATTGTTTCGCCAGCTGAATATGAAACAACGTGATTTGAATGTACGCCATCATTTTGTACATATACAATAGTAACATCAGTAGCACCTGAAAGGCCTGTAAAATAACCAGGTCTAGTTTGTTTACCATCTATCCAAGCATACTCCCAATTAACATGTTGAGCATTATAAGTCGTACCAGCTCCACCCATTAAAACATTACAGTTTATGAACATGTCTGTAGAAGAAGCACTACTATCAACAACAAAGGTATCGCTCGCTATTATTTTTTGTAATTTTGAATCATTCTTAAACATGTAATTACAGTTTGTAACTAAATTTGTTTTAAACTTCGATACGTCAATTTGTTTAAGTTTTGAACAATTTTCAAACATACTATTAGCTATCTTTAATTTTGGTGTTGCAAAATTACTTAAATCAAAGCTTTCAATATTAGAACAGCCTTTACACAAGTATGACATATCAGTACACAATTCTGGTTCAAACGAACTCAAATCTAGACTTTTTAAAGCTGAACAATTTTCAAACATACGTTTCATTGTAGTAACCTTCTTAACATTGAAGTTAGAAAGATCTAGATTAGTTAGAAGCTTACAATTATAGAACATTTGCTCCATTGTAGTAACATTGCCAGTTGAGAAATTTGATACATCTAATTCTGTAAGCTTTTCGCATCCGTTGAACATATCTTTCATGTTAATAGCACGTGCAGTTCTAAAGTTGCTTACATCAACCTCTTTAAGCACTTTACAGCTATTAAACATCTGATTAAACTTTGTGCCATTTTCAGTATTTATATTGCTCATTATAACTGTTTCAAGTGCTGTACAGAAATTAAACATCTGAGAAAAGTCTGTGCATAATGGTGCATCTATTACTGAGAAGTCTACTGTCTTAAGAACTGTTTGTCCAGAGTCCATCTTACAGAAGCTCTCAAGAGTAGTAACTCTAGAAGCATCATTAACGTGTAAGTCTTCATGTAAGTTTAATGAAGTAAGACCCTTAAATCTGTTAAACATATTCGCTGCATCTTCGTTTAATGCAACATACTCCGAATTACTATATAAATAAATTGTATTATTTCTATACCAAGCATAAATTGGCTCTTGTGAATCACTCGAAGAAACTATATGAGCACTATTTCGATTAGCATTGTATGCTTCTTCTGTAGACCATTCAAAGGCTGTAACGTTTGCTAAGTTGTTATTGCACAAAGTCAATATTTCATTCTTAAAGTCTATTCCTCTTAAATATTTTCCATTTGCAGGAATTCTTTCCCATACAGCATAAACAACTTTGTTTTGTCTAACGTCTATTATATCTCCACTATTGTAGTTAACAGGACCTAAAGCGTTTTCAGACCATCCTGCAAAAGTATAACCATTTCTTGTCCATTCCCATTCATTACCAGGAATTATAACCGGTTCTTCTTCAGAATAGTTTTTATATCTAACTATGTTTTGTCCATTGTTTGAATTAAATGTAATAACTACTGGAATACCATAAATGATTTCATCTTCATTTAATTCCCAAAGAGCAAATAGCTCTCTAATAGTGCCATCTAGTACATTACCTTCTCTAAGCTCGACTGTATTACCATCAACGGTAGTAGAATAACCTATAAGTTTATAACCCTTTCTTGTGAAGGCATTGGTTAATACCTTAGAGTTACCTCCATAAGTCATAACGTATTGTTTTTTAACTTCGTTAGTACCATCATTAGCATGGTAAATAACCTCAACAATATCCATTGATTGACCTGGAGTTAAAGAATAACTAAGATTGGTTGCAGCGTTTCCAACTTGATAGTAGTTATTTTCATTAGCTTTTAATTCACCATTTGAATAACGCCAGTTGGTCTTTACAACTCCATTTTCCGAATCATATGTAAAGAAAGGTATATCAGCCGAATAATACTGAATGCTATCTGCTATTTTTACATCATTTCTAAAAACTGCATAGCCCTCTTTATCGGTATCTAGCTTTCTAACTTCATATGAAACTCCGTTACTAAGGTTAATGCGGTTTGAAGAATAGTCTGTAACTATAACATCACTTTTAATATCACGAACAAACGCAGATTTAAAGTTAAGATCCTTACTAGCTATATTAGACTCTTGCGTTAATTCATTTATATTGCTAAAAAACTGTGCATTTAAAAACGCTAATACTCCAATGACAACAGTTGCAACAATAACATAGATTGTAAGTGACGATAGCGTAACACCTTTTTTATTCATTAATAATCACCCTGCCTTATAGAATATATATCTAAAACGTGCCCATAAAAGCACATAAATCCCCTATAAATATGATATATAAAGCAAAAAGTCGTTTCAATAAAGTAAATAATATTTAACATAAACTTAATGAAAAAGGCGATCTTAAAAAGACCGCCTTTTGTTAAACTTGAGCACTTAATTCTTCTAAAACAGTTACTGAAATATAGGCTATGTAAAATAACACAAATGAAACTCCTATACTTCTGCCTAGCCTATGTTTTTCATTAATAAATGGAGCTAGTGCATAAATAATATTACCAATCAAAATAATTAATATCTCACTTTTAAAGCCATATACGTTATCTACCGGTTTAATTGTTGATGACGTTCCTAAAATAAGCAAGATATTAAAGATTTGAGAACCTGCGATGTTACCAATAGCTAAGTCAATTTCTCTCTTCCTAGTAGCCTCTATACATGTAATTAGTTCTGGAAGTGAGGTTCCAATTGCGACAATTGTAAGAGCAATTAACTTATCTGAAAGGCCTAATATATGTGCAACTAGTTCTGCATTATCAACGGTAAAGTCTCCTCCAACTTTTAAAAGAGCTATACCAATTACAATTGCAAAGATAGAGTAAGCAACTGGATACTTCTTTTCAAAACTTGTTTTGTTTTCTTTTATTGCTTTAACAACCCTATTATTCTTTAGTTTTGAAAAGCCATTTTCTTTTTCAATTTCTTCTTCGTTAGTACTCTTATAATCGTTCATGGACTTTCCGAAACTTGCCCATCAAGATAGTGTAAGAAATATATAGAACTGTAAACAATAATAGTGTAACGCCCTCAAACCTAGAAATAACACCATCATTTATAACAATAAGGTAAAGCAGTATTGTACATAATACTACTACTGGCTGGTCAATAAATCTAGTTTGTTTTTTTACATGAAAGGGTCTCATCGTGGCACAAACGCCAATTACTAAAAATAAATTGGCAAAGTTGCTACCTATTACATTTCCCAGTGAAATTGCATTTTCACCATTGACTGCAGCTGTAACGCTAATAACAAGTTCAGGAAGTGAAGTTCCAATCGCAACAATAGTAAGACCTATAAGAATCTCTGGAATATGAAACTTCTTTGCTATGTTTGATGAGCCATCTACTAAGAAGTCGGCTCCTTTAGCTAGCAAAAACAATCCTAGAACTATACAAATAATAGCTAGTAAAAATTCCATATCTCACACCTTTTCTTTTGTTATTGTTTAATAATACTAATTGCCTCTTCTATACTAACAACATTTTGCTCGCCAGAAATCATGTTCTTTAAAGCAACTTTGTTTTGATTAATCTCATCTTCACCTATAATTATAGCAAATGGGATTGAAAGTTTGTTAGCATAATTTAATTTCTTTTTGAAAGCTTTTTCTTCAAGATATATTTCAGTATTGATATCATCTGCTCTAAGCTTTGTAGCAACCTCAATTGGATAACTTAAATCATCAACCATTGGTACTACAATAACTTTAGAAATAGATTTTTGAACGTTTGATTGTGTTAGTTTATATTCATTTAAAACGTAGAATAATCTTGTTAATCCAATTGAAATACCAACTCCTGGAAGCTTTTTGTTAGTGTAATACTCTGCTAAGTTTTCATATCTACCACCAGAGCATACGCTTCCTAGTTCTGGCATTGCATCTACTACAGTCTCATAAACAGTGCCTGTATAGTAATCTAGTCCTCTAGCAATACTTAAATCAATTCTGAAAAATTCTTCTGGAACGCCAAAAGCAACTAAATATTTTGTAACGTATTCTAGCTCTTCTAGGCCTTGCTTAAAGCTTTCGTTTTCAATATTAAGGCCTTTAAGATATTCAATAACGTTATCTTTTGTAGAAATAAAATCAATAACTGCCTCTGCTTTAGCTTCTTCAATATTAAAATCAAGAAGTGTAAGCTTAACGTTTTCTTTACCAATTTTATCTACTTTATCTACAATTCTTAGAACATCAGCAATTTTGTCTTGTAATCCTAGGCTTTCAAAATATCCTCCTAAAAGCTTACGATTGTTAATTCTAATAGTGAATTTTCCAAAATCTAATTGTTTGAAAATTGTATAAATGATGCTTGGAATTTCGGCATCATTTGATATAGAAAGCTCACCATCTCCAATAACGTCTATATCGCATTGATAGAACTCTCTATATCTGCCTTTTTGAGGCTTTTCAGCTCTATAAACTTTTCCGATATGATATCTTCTAAAAGGAAAAGTTAACTCGCCATAATTCTTGGCAACATATTTTGCAAGTGGAACGGTTAAATCAAATCTTAAAGATAAGTCATTCTCACCTTTATTAAATCTATAAATTTGTTTTTCGGTTTCACCACCTGCTTTAGCAAGTAGCACATTTGAATCCTCTATAATTGGAGTATCTATTGGAAGAAATCCAAATTTTTCATAGCTAGATTCAATAATTCTTTTAATTCTATTAAACTCGATTTGCTCTTCCGGAAGTAATTCCATAAATCCAGGAAGAGTACGTGGCTCAACGATGTTAGCCATTTTAATCATCTCCCTTAAGCCTTTTTAGTGGCTTTTTTATTTTTACTTTCGTTTGATTTTGCTTTTACTCTTTCTTGTAGCTCTTCTTCTTTTGCTACATAATAATTCTTTTTATGAAGCATTGCTGCTGTGAGCATTCCCATAAATATCATAAAATATGGTGAAGTATAGAATGCTGAATTTCCAAATAGTGAGCCAATCATGTATGATACAAATACTGCCGCACTAATATGTTCAATGTCAGTCCATTCTTTGATTCTTAGGCGAACTCCGTTTAAATGTATTAAACAAGCCATGGCGGCAATTAAAAGAGTAGTAATCACACCATTAAAGAATAGCTTGTCTGTAACTTTGGAAACTACTATGTTAATAAAAATAATTGCTAAAGCATAAACGACACCAATTATTATCAAGTGCTTTTTAGAGAACTTTCTCGTCTTTGCATCAAATAATACTTTTAACCAAATAGAAATAGTTGCAACCAAGTACATAATAACACCAGGAAGTCCTGTTGTACCGCCTAATTGTAATACTAAGTTATGAGTTCTTCCTTCTGAAACTTTGTATTGTTGATAGAACTCGTTTAATAAATTCTCAAGACCCCATCCAAATACAGGACGTTGGTTGATTAAATCTAAACAACGTACCCAAACAGGTCCTCTACCAGAACCAACCTTGCTTAAATCTTCAACGCTATCTGAATCATCAGGAGTAGTTGTTGAAGTTGTAGTAGAATTTGAATTTAAGTCTATGTTGTAATCTTTAACATATTGTTGGAACTCTTCTTCAATCTTATCTTGTCTAGCTTGCCATTCTTCAAGAGTTTCTCCGCTAACCTTTGGATATTTAGCAGAAATACGAGATAACACTTCATTAGGATCAAGTCCAGCATACTCACCTTGTGCACTATCTCCAGACTCAGCCTTGTTTTTGAAATGATCAACTAACTTCTTGAAATCGGAAGTAGATGTAGCAAAGTTTGACTCTACAAAGGTTTTACGTTTACTCTTTAACACATTTGTTTGATTGCCCCAATAAAATGTTGTTCCAGCAGAGTTTGTGTTTTTAACGTTATATTCTTTGGCTTTCTCATCCGTTAAAGTACAGAATGAAAAACGAGTTGTTTTTACTTCATCATCTCCAGAAATCTTTCCACCAAGGTTAAAATCTATAACTGCATAATCAAAGGTTGTCTTAGTTGTTGAATAAGCTTTTGAAGACATCGCAACGTATGTACATGACAAGAAAATGAATGGAATAATAACTATTGCTAGTTTAATTAATTCAGCAATCTTCTTATCACTTATTGCTCTATAAATTGCAACAATAGCTAAAAATACTATTGCAAATAAAATACCTAAATATGCTCCAAATGTATCACATGTAAATAGTAGTAGTGTGAATAAAACTGAATTAATTAAAGACATTGCACTAAAGTAAATGTTCTTTTCTTTAATAAATGAACAAATTGAAGCAATAAGAACAACTGAAATGTAATACCCAAAATGGTTTCTATTGTTAAATATTGATCTATCTGCATACACAAGTCCATTAAATGAAGTTGGTCTAAAGAATGCAAGTACTGTAAGAAATCCGACTATAAAAGAAGATAGAATTAGAACTCTAATAACATATCTCTTGTAGTTATCGCTATCTACGCCTAATAGTAATACGTTTAGTAAAACAGTTGCATAAAACATGAAAGAAAAATACCCGTCTTTAAGATTGTTACAACCATTCCAGCTTCTATCAGCAGCGTTTGTCATTCTGTTGCCTTCAGTCCATCCTGCGATGCCTGAATAGTATTCGTACTTACTATCTCCTGAAGAGTGGTCTTTAATATATGCTTCTGCACTGGCTTCCATACCAGCTTGAATGCATCCCACAGATGTCCAAATCATAAATGCCGCAAGCAAAATAACTGGCCAGTTCTTTTTAAGTGATTTTTTTAAATCAAACTTGCCTTCTTGACTAAGTTTAATTATCTTGTTAATGCCATATGCACCAATAAGTATAAGAGAACAAACGCATAAAAACTTATTGTACGAATAAATAGCATCTGCAATAACAACTGTAGGTTTTAAACTCTTTGCAAGTGTTTCATCACCACTTTCATAGGCTAATTCAACCTTATTTAAATAATCATCATAAGAAATCTTTCTTGCTGCTATTACTAATGGAATCTCAATGCAAAGCAAAATTAAAAGTACAAATGCTATAATCTTATAAACCTTATTTTCTTTCATAATAAACCTCTTTCTTTAAACCTTAATCCTTTTCTTTTTATTCTTAGGATTGTTCTTTAAAATTTGTAGTTCTTCTTTAATACCACTTTCAGTAATTTCTGAATCTTTCTTACCAAGAACTACTAGAATAGACTCTTTGATAATTTTTAAATCATATTTTAAACCAAAGTGATTAACGTACTCTAAGTCATACTCTATCTTTCTTAAGACACTAATACCATTTCTGCCTCTGACCTGAGCTAAACCAGTAATACCTGGTCTAACAGATACTCTTCTTTTTTGAATTGGTGTCATCCATTCATAATAACTTAGTATCCAAGGTCTAGGACCAATGAACGACATTTCTCCTTTAAGAACATTAATTATCTGTGGAAGCTCATCAAGGCTTGTTTTTCTAATAAACTTACCTATCTTGGTACACATCTGGTCGTGAGTAAGATTACCCTCTAAGGCTTTTCTATCTTTTCTCATTGACCTAAACTTGTACATCTTAAATGGCTTTAAATCTTTTCCCATCCTATCTTGAATAAAGAAAGGAGAATGCTTATCTTCTAGCCATATTAAAAAGGCAATAATAAGCATTGGGATGAACATGATTATCAGTATTAAAATAGATAAAACGATATCACAAAATCGTTTAAAATATTTATACATGATTACTAACCCTTTCTATTTCATATGGCGACCAGTAGTCGCCGCTACAATTAAAAGTCACAATTGCCTGGTGTTCTTGGGAATGGAACTACATCTCTAATGTTATCTACACCTGTTAGGTAGATAAGAAGTCTTTCAAATCCCATACCAAAACCACTATGAATCGTAGTACCATATCTTCTAAGGTTTAAATACCAATCTAATTCTTGAGTATTCATATGTAATTCGTTCATACGATTAATTAGCTTATCGTAGTTTTCTTCTCTTTGGCTTCCGCCCATAAGCTCTCCAGCTTGTGGAACTTCTAGGTCAACAGCAGCAACGGTCTTGCCATCAGGATTTTGCTTCATATAGAAAGCTTTAATATCTTTTGGCCAGTTTGTAATAAATACTGGACCATTGAAATGCTCGGTAATGTATTTTTCGTGTTCTTTAGCAATGTCTTCGCCATACTCTGGCTTGAATTCCCAATCAACCTTTGCTTCTTTAAGAATTGTTATAACTTCTTCATGAGTAATTCTAACAAATTTAGAATTAATAACCTTTTCAAGTTTTTCGATTAAGCCAGGAGCAACAAACTTGTTTAAGAACTCCATTTCTTCAGGACACTTTTCTAAAACATACTTAATTATAAACTTAAGCATATCTTCTTCGATGTCCATAAGACCATCTAAATCGCAGAATGCAATCTCAGGTTCAATCATCCAAAACTCTGAAGCGTGAGTTTTTGTATTTGAGTTTTCTGCTCTAAATGATGGACCGAAAGTGTATATCTTACCAAAAGCGTGAGCATAAGCTTCGCCTTCTAGTTGCCCTGTAACTGTAAGTCCAACCTTTTTGCCAAAGAAGTCTTTGTCATAATGAACTTCGCCTGATGAAGCGACTCTATCTAAATCAAGAGTAGTAACCTGGAACATCTCGCCAGCACCCTCACCATCATTAGCTGTGATAAGTGGAGTATGAACTAGTACATATCCTCTTGATTGAAAATACTCGTTAATTGCCATAGAAGCAACACTTCTTACTCTGAACACGGCATTAAACAAGTTTGTTCTAGGGCGAAGGTATGCCTGCTCTCTTAAGAACTCAACACTATGTCCTTTCTTTTGTAACGGATAGTCTGCATCAGATTTTCCAAAAATTGAAATCTTGGTAGCCTTAACTTCAAAAGGTTGTTTTGCTTCTGGAGTAAGAGTAAAGATTCCGTGGACTTCCATACTCGAATAGATAGAAACCTTTGTAACCTCGTCAAAGTTTTCTAACTTGTCTTCATAAACTATTTGTATATTCTTAAAATAGGTTCCGTCATTTAATTCTATAAAACCAAAAGTTTTAGAATCTCTGGCAGTTTTAACCCATCCTTTTAATAAAATTTCTTTATCTTTATATTCTTCTGGTGCTTTAAATAAATCTCTAAGTTCAACTCTTTCCATTTGTATTTCATCCTTCCTTTTTTAGGCATTTTTTATCTCCTAAATTATATTAAAAAACAGGCTATTTTACAAGCGAAAAAGCAATTTAATTGTACAATAATTCATACTTTTTAAGCATTTTTTAATCATTATAGCTACATTGGTATATGACTTACGAAAACGGCTTGGGCTCAGCTCCTTGTAATATTTGCTCCTCGTATTACTTAAGTCATGAATACTTCGGAGCAAATTATACAAGGAGCAATCGTGCAGATTGTTTTCTTTAAGTAATATACCAATGTAGCTTTCTTATGATTTAGCACATAAATCGTCGATAAATATAATAAAAACGAAAGGATTACAAAGTCTGAATTATCGCACAAAAAAGGCTTTCCTTGAAAAAGGAAAGCCTCATTTTTTAATCTTTAAGCTCTTGGATGTGATTTCATATACATAGTTTTGATTCTGTCTTGTTCCATTTGTGCATATACTTGAGTTGAAGAAATATCTGAATGTCCAAGCATCTCTTGGATAGCTCTAAGTTCAGCTCCATTTTCAAGTAAGTGCATAGCAAAACTATGACGAAGTGTATGTGGTGTGATATCTACATCGATATCTGCTTGATTTTTGTATTGTTTAATTATCTTCCAGAATCCTTGACGAGTAAGTCTCTTACCATTAACGTTAACAAATAATGCATTGTCATTGTCATCTTTAAGCATTGACTTTCTAGCTTTTGTTAAGTATTCAGAAAGAGCATTGTTGGCAAGTGAACCAATTGGAATAACACGATCCTTGCCTCTAGTGCTACATTTAATAGAACTAGCATCTAAATCAATGTCATCTAAGTTAAGTGAGATAAGCTCTGTAACTCTAATACCTGTTGCATAAACAAGCTCAAGCATAGCCTTGTCTCTATAACCTTTTAGGTCAACACATTTAGGTTGGTTAAGAAGAAGCTCAACTTGTTCTGTAGATAAAATCTTTGGAGGCTTTCTTGTAATTTTAGGAGACTCCAAATGAGTTGTAGGATCTTCACTAACAACTTTGTTTTTGTATAAGTATTGGTAGAAAGAACGAAGTGAAGCAATATTTCTTGAAATAGTGCTATCAGCTTTTCCTTCATTTTTTAATTCGCCAAAGTACTCTTTAATTGAATCCTCTGTGCAATCAACAGCATTAAGATTATGACTGTCCAAATAATTGCCATAAAGCTTAATATCCCTATTATAAGATTGTAGAGTGTTATCTGATAATTTTTTATCGTTTTGAAGGAAATCCAAAAAATTTTCAACTAGATTATTATTCATGTTAATACTCCTTTAAGATAAAATTTGTATCATTTGCCACCTTAATAGATATTAAGTGGACAATAATTAATCTTACGTACTTATTTATATAGACTAACTAAAAATTCTATTCAGCCATTATCTATATATGCAAGCCTATTTTATACGACTTTTGCAAATAATGCAATACTTTTTATGTAAATTTTACAAATATTTCAAATATGTTAAGCAGATTTTTAAAAAACCTTGATTTATAGCCTGTTGTAGGCCTCCACCGCCATTTTATCGCATAGATTATTATATTTATTGTCTGCGTGACCTTTTACTTTTATCCATGTAATCTCGTGAATCTTAGTAAATTCAAGGATTTGCAGCCACAAGTCTACATTTTTGACCTCTTTTTTACCAGCAGTTTTCCAGCCATTTTTCTGCCAATTATAAATCCAGCCCTCTTGAAACGCATTTATCAAATACGCGCTATCGCTGTAAAGACGCACCTTACAAGGCCTTTTAAGTAGCTTAAGAGCCTCTATTGGAGCGGTAAGTTCCATTTGATTATTAGTGGTATTTTCCATAGCTCCGCTTATTGTTTTTTCAACATCACCATATATCAAAACGGCTCCCCATCCGCCTTTTCCAGGATTTCCAGAACATGCACCATCTGTATAAATCGTAACTTCGTCCATATAATCACCTGGAACGATTATACCACAAATTCTCATTTTGAATACCATTTTGCATATTTTCATGATAAAATTACAGTCATAGTACACACATTAATAATTTAAGTCAATGGTGTAAATATAACTTCGAAATCGAAGTTATATTTACACCTTGAGACTTACAATTTTTAGTATGATAATATTTTATTTCCATGGTAGATGTATAACTTCGAGCTCGAAGTTATACATCTACCTAAGAGTTAAAAACTTTAATATGATCAAAGTGAGGTTTTTATCATGAAAATATGCGCAATCGTAACTGAATACAATCCATTTCATAATGGTCACAAATATCAAATAGAACAAATTAAAAAGCAAACTCATTGTGACTATGTTATTGCAATTATGAGTGGTAACTTTGTACAACGTGGTGAGCCTGCAATATTAGATAAATGGGCACGTGCAAAGATGGCACTTAATAATGGTATTGATTTAGTAATAGAACTTCCAACAATATACGCCACTTCTAGTTCAGAATATTTTGCTTATGGTGCAGTATCAATATTAGATAAATTGAATTGTGTAGATTATTTAGCATTCGGTGCAAAATGTGATGATGTAATTATGCTTAAAAAAATAGCTTGTGTTTTAGCTGACGAACCAGATGACTTTAAAGAATCACTTCAAAAAGAATTAAAAAATGGAATATCCTTCCCAGCCGCTCGTAGCAAGTGTTTGATAAAGTACTTCAAAAAACAATATGAGCCAAAAATAATTGAAGAAGCTCTTGAAGATCCAAATAATATATTAGCAATCGAGTATTTAAAAGCTATTACAAAACTAAATAGTGCCATCACTCCTATTTTGATTAAACGTATTGGAACTGATTACAACTCATTAGAAATAAATGATGGATTTGCAAGTAGTACTGCAATTAGAAAACTACTAAAAACAAATGAAGTTAAACAACTAGAAAATATAATTCCTATGGAATCATTAGATGTTTTAAAAGAAGAATTACAATTTGGCAAAAATATAATGTCTATTGAATCATTTGAAAAAGAAATTTTACTAACATTAAGAAAAGCAACGCTTGATGAATTATCTAAAATTGCAGATGTTAGCGAAGGTTTAGAATTTGCAATTCAAAAGGCAGTACAAAATTCATATGACATAGAATCATTAATAGAAAATATCAAATCTAAAAGGTATACAAGAACTAGAATTCAAAGAATTCTTATTCACACTTTATTAAATATAACCGATGATTTATTAACTAAATATAAAGAAGCTCCAAAATATGCTAGAATTTTGGGTTTTAATAATGATGCCAAAAAAATCCTATCTTTGATGTCGCAAAAATCAAGTCTCCCAATCGTTTCATCAGTTAGCTCGTTTATCAAAAATGCAAGTGATGAGCAAAAAGAAATGATAGCCATAGATATAGAAGCTACAAACATCTACACCTTAGGCTATCAAATTCCTTCACTTAGAAAATATAATTTAGATTATACGACTAAGATAAACTAGTCTATTTCACCATCATCTGATTCATGTCCTTCTTGTGATTGTGTTTCTTCTATTGGAGGTTCATCAAGATCAACCATACAACCTTCTTTAAAAGGATGCTCATTCATATCACCCACACTTCTATGATATCCTTCATAACTTTGCTTTCTTCTTTGTTCATAAATTTTTTCCACTATTTTACGTGGAAAAATTGACTGTGCATGATAATACAAAGAAATACCTTTAGCAATTTCTAAATGTCTTAAATTTGGACATTTAGAAATCCAATCGGTTCTAATAAAAATCAAATACCCGGTAGGTATGAGAAGTATGATCAGGTTCTATTGAAACACTAACTACTTTATCTATATATTCTAAAAATAATTCTGAATAATTCTCAATAACATTAGTACCAAAAACTACCTTAACTTTTTTTACATGACGACTCGAAAGAATTCTTTCTATTTTTTCATATAGTTCTTCATATTCTCTATGATATCTTTCGACTTCATAATGATATTTCTCAGGAGGGACAGTACCATCAGGTTTCCTTATTCCATAAACATGTACTATCGCAACTTTTTCACCATTTTTATCAAGCTCATAACTATGTTCATTCCAAAAAGCTTCTTCTTTTCGCCTTTCTTCTTCTTTAGAATACATATCATTTAAAGAATTTATAGTACTATTTATTTGTTCCTGTAAAGCATTTAACACTTCCATCTTAACTTTAAGGATAGATAATGTCTCTTCACTTAATTTTTCACTTTTACTATCAATCTGTTGCTTTAATACTTCTACAAAATTATAATCAGTCAAATCAATATACTCACATGGTAATTTGCTTTTATCCATGCTCATTTCTCTTTTTTGTTTTTCTTCCAATTCTTTTAACATTTGTTGAACTTCACTAATCTTATCCTGAACATAATTTATCAAATCAATTTCTTCACGTCTATGAGCTTCTTCTGCATAAGCTTTATTTATCTTATCTATTATCTCATATATTTCTTGTTGTATTCCATGTACCTTACCTATAAAATCATTAGAAACATATCGCATAATATTATGTATGCTCTTTTTGTATTCCTCTAAAAGCTTCTCAACTCTGCTTTCATAACCATACTTTTCTTTATCTATAAGCGTTATATCTGATTCATCTGTAACAGATTCTTCTCGCTTTGCTTGTAACCTACTTAATGATTCATTAGCCTCTTTTTCTATCTCTTTAATCTTTTTATCAAGTTCTTCAGCATACTGTCTTACAAACCTTTCTGGCAAATTTACTGAAGTTCCTTCAAAAGAATCCATGGCAACTTCTCTTAACGACCCATCAAACTCAAAATCAGCTAAGTCTTCAGCTCCTTTAAATGCTCCTTCTCCAATCTTAATTAATCTTGAATTCTTTCCTAACCTAACTCTTTTTAAACTACTACAATTTTGAAACGTTTCTTTTCCTATTATTCGTGCTGAAGATGGAAGAACAACTTCTGTGAGCACAACTAAATGTAATAAAAAAGAGATTACTTCATCTAATGAAATATCTGTTATTCCTTCGCCAAAAATCAAGACTATATCACTACATTTTTTGCTCTTTTGATTTTCTAATAGCTTATATTCACTTAATAAAATTTCATACAGCTCTTTCAAATCATCTAGATTCATTCCATTGGGCCCTTGTGGGTCATTACGAACATAAATGATTTTTTTGCCTATATTCTCATCCTTAGATACTTCCGACTTTAGCATTAGTTTTTTCTCTTCATCCGGATTTACATATTCACCTTTTTCACATCTTTCATAATGTATATACCAATCTTTATATTTAATTCCAAATAGCTCTTCCCAAAACTCATCAGTTTCTTTTGGTTCACCTGTAGATATATATTTTTCTAAAAATTCTTCTTGATATCCAGTTAAAAAGCCTTTCTTTTGACGTAATAGTTCAGTACAGTATTTATGAAGATAAAGCTGTAGTTCAGAGTCTAATTCTTTGATAAGTGTATACGCAAGAGCCAACTTACCACATTGAAACAATACTCTTATATATTCAATAGCTATCTTGGAAACTTCTTGCTCTTCTTCTTGACTTACGCCTCTAGTAACGTAAGTAACGCCTTTTATCTTGACTCTTATATGACCTTCTCGAATAAAACTTAAAAGTTGGTCTACATTATCTAAGAATTTTGGTGAAGTTTCATGATAGTATTCACCATATTCTTCTGTTGATAATTCATATTTATATTTAAGGTCTCTTGCCTTAAGTTTTGTATGTGGCAAAACAACTTCGCTATATGTTTCATCTCTAAAAGGACTCTCTGGTATTAAAGATTGAGGAACTTTGGAAAAATTTTTTTCATCAATAATTCTATGACAAAACGTAAAGACTTTTAAAACAAAATCTGTGAATTCAGGGCGAGTTAAACTATCTTCTTTTGCATCCATCTCTTCTACCTCAAATCTATATGATTCAAGAATTTTTCTATATTCTTCAACAATTGAAAGGAGTTCTTCTTTTTGGTCTGAATCAGAAAGTCTTCTAATTACAAGCTCAGCCATATCCAAGTCATCATCTTCACGTTTATATAAGTCTTCGGCCATTATTTCTCACCTCTATCTTTTGTTGAATTCTATTAAATCTTTAATAATACTTTCTATTTCACTTAAAGAAACTTCCTCATAAGCTTCAATCGAAAAATGTCTTGGTTTTTTTTCTAATAATTTTTTCTTTGCATTCTTTGAGCACCTAACAAGCTTTAGTTGAGAAGCCGCATCTAATTCAAGTGACCCAATATACCTTTCGTCATAAGTAGCTGGCAAAAAAAGCTCTTGTAAGCCAGGACTAAAGACTATATCTTTTGCAAAATAATCACTTTGGTCATCAGTTAAGTGAACTACCTGTGAATGAGCAAAGTCATGTCTTAAACTAGTAATTCTTGTGTGAGATAAATCTAATCTTCGTAAAAATGGCAATGCTCGTAACCCGTCAAACTGTTCTAAAGTAGAAGGAAATTTAATATCATATTCATAATCTGGATGCATTATCGTGTAATGTTCATCTGTTTGAATAAGTGTAGGAAGGTTAATTTCTGTGATACCTTCTTCAAAATAGATTCTAACCTTTTTTGTAGGTTGGGACTCGTCAAAGTCTTCTAATGGGCTATCTTTAGACCTAGACTTTGGTGCAGGGTTCATCATAATACATTTTAATAATTTTTTAAGATCTTTTTGATTAACTCCTCCGGGAGCAGTAGGGTCATACCTAATTGTAAATTCTTTTTCAGGAATTACTTTATCTTTTTTTGGTTCCGCAACTTCTTTATATCCATAAAGAGAGTTACCAGGCATAATACTAAATATAGTGGTAAGTAGTTTCCATGTGTTAATATCTTTAATAAAGTCAAAATCTTCCTTCAACAAATCATTAAATGAAAGAGCTCGTCCTCTTTCAGTATGGAATCTTTTCAAATTCAAATCACCATACATATTGTTGAAGCATTCAAGTAAAGCAAGTGTCATACTTACATCTAAATTGGGAAGGATTTTCTCTTGAAGGCCTTTTACTAAGTCATAGTTCTTTTTATATCTTTCATGGCTAGTAGGAAGCTCTTGTGATTGATATGTAGACATATCTACCAAAGCACTCATAATAATCTGTGACACTTTTTTCATTAAGAACATTCTTGTTTCAAAGCTCATGCTATCCTTTTGGTCAATAAGCTGTGCTATTTTGTCAATATCTAAAGCATCAATAGCAGCATTAATTTGGGCTTGGTAGTTATCTTGCTTTTGTCTCATTGGAGGATATTCTTCTATTGTAGGATCATAAACCTTATAGTTTTCTAATGGATTTGGTGCATCTTTACGAAGTTCTTTTTTAGAATAGTCAATAATAGTTTTTTTAAAAGACAGGAACTCCGAAAGAAACTTCTCAAAATAATCATCTAGTTTTGTAGCAGCAGAAGGGTATCGTTCAGCTAAGAACGTATATTTATCATAATAAACCATATAGCCATTAAGTCTAAATAGAAGTTTTTCTTTAAGATTTGTAACATCTCCATAACTATCAAATCTAAGACGTAAAATCTTAAATCTTAGATAATCAAACTCTTGGCTCATTTCTTTTGTACTTCCAACATGTTCCATATAATCCCTCCGAATTATTGATTAGAACTTTCATTATTATCATCTTTATTGTTTTTGGCTTCTTTTGCAACCTGTTCTAAAATAGCAGTTAATTTGCAAGCTCTTAGTGCAACATAAATGTAAATAGTAGCAATTAGAATTTCAATAAATTCCGCAAGTTCTGGAACTGTTTGAATCTTAATTATTGCAATTGTTTCCAAAAATGTTGGAAGACTCGAAACATAAAAAGCTATCTTAAAATAGTCTTTAAACTTCAGACCTGTTCTAAACATCGTATCCAAAAGTGCTGCTGATATAGAAAGCATAAGTACTATAACAAATCTATTTATTGAATAAATAGAAAAAATCATTATTGAAATAAAGCAAAACATGAAAATCTTTGCAATAATAGAAGTGCTAAAAGCTCTAAAGGTTGTTAAGACCTCATCTTTATCGGTCACACTAAACTCTTTCCAACCAATTGCAAAAGCTCTATTAAAGCCAATTTCTTCATCATTAGTATAAACTTCTAAAACGTCCTTAAAGGCCATAAGATATAGAGTATACTTTGAACCATTTTCTTTCTTGTATTCGTCCATATCAAAATCGATTTTTTTAGTATCAGTAAAGTTAATTAAGGTTCCTTCTCCAAGAACCACCTCTTTACTTTCATCCACCTCAAGTTGATCGTAAAAAACCTCAAAGTTAGGGAATTCATTCTCTACTTTATCTACGAAACTTGGAAGACTATCAAATAGCTTTGAAGTTGAAAAGAATGCCATAAATAGACAGCAGACAAGAACAAGCCTTATAAAGTACCAAAACCCCTTTAAAAAGCTTTCTTTAACAACTATTGGATAAATTCTTTGGTCTGTAAAAGATAAAATAAATCTACTAAAAAAACCGATTGATTTAGTCTTCATTAAATCATAACCCTCTCTATTTCTTGATTACATTGAATCAAGTTTATATCTACTTGGACTTTATCTCCAACTTTACATTCAACATCAGTAACATCTATCATAAAGTTCTTCATACCTATTCTTCCTAGAATCGGAAGAGTGTAGCCATTCATATAAACAAATCTTTTACCATTCTTGGTGAAAGCTAAAAAAGCTTGTTTTAAGTTTCTAAGTTTATCAATAAATCTTTCTGAATCCTTTGGTCCATTAACATAAATGCCATCATAATAACCTGCTTCAACAACAGCCACTCTTGAATCTCGCTTTAGCTTGCAAGTGCCAGAATAGCTGATTGTGCTTCCTTTAGGAAGATCTTTGATTTCACAAATTTGGCTTTCTAAATAGCCAATCTTTTTAAGACCGTGTGCCATTAATGTGAACGCGTCCACTAAATGCGCTACCAATTCTGACTGCATCTAAAAACATTTGAGGATATTTTAAGAACGCATGGCTATTTGCACAATGAAGCATGCCAAGTTCTAATCCCATTTCTTTTAAGTGATTAGTAGTTTTTATAAACAAATCAAACTGTTCTAAAGTTACTTTAGATTTAGTTTCGTAAGATTGTTTAAAATGTGTATAGGTACCAGTAACCATTACATTAGTAGACTTTTCAATTTCAGCTTTGAGTTCATTAGCATATTTTTCATCATCTAATATCTTTTGTGCTAAGAATCCAAATCTTGAAAAGCCTGTGTCTATCTTTAGGTGACATCTAATTGTAGTATTCTCTTCCGAAGCGACCTTTTGAAGTACTTTTAGAGTATCAAAAGAACCACAAGAAGCAATAAAATTGTTTTGAACCATTAATCTAACTTCATCATAAATTGAGGTTGAATTCATAACTAATATGTCTTGAGTAATGCCAATGCTTTTTAATCTAACCGCTTCATTCACTTCAGAAACAGCAAAAAAGTCTATGCCATTTTCAATTAGTTTTTGAGCCATTATCTCAAAACCAGCTCCATACGCATTTCCTTTAACAACAGCAATAATTCTAGGAGCTTTTCCATCTGGTGCTTCATTTTTAGCTCTTTCTTTTATAACCTTAATATTGTTTTGAACTCTATCTTCTTCAATAACAACTCTATTAATGTTAATGCACCTCCGTTATTAGTTTTCTTCTTTTGCTTCTTTATTCTCTTTTTCTCTTTTTTCAAATTCCTTGTCTTCTTTTTTCTGATTTGCTCTAATCTTTACTGCACGAATTTTCTTAACAAAAGTGTTATATATAAAGTTCATAAATGGATTTAGCACCATGCTTAATTCTCCACAGAACTCAACAAAGTCGCCATTAAATCCTTTTTTAAACTTGTAAATGCCATACTGTGGGTGTCCTTCATCAACGTGACCAGAAACACCTCTAAAATCATATATGTCACAATGATTTTCTAAAGCAAGTTTTATTTGAGACCATTGAAGTAAATAGTTTGGCATAACATTTCTAAATTCATTTGAACTTGCGCCATATAAGTACCAAACCTTATTACCATAAATTATTGGAATAACAGCTGCAATAATCTCACCATTATATTTAGCCATTAATAGTTTCATATATCCTTTTGGTGCTAACTCGTCATACATTTTTTCAAAGTACTCCAGAGGACGAATTAAGAAGTTATCTCTAACACCTGTTGTAAGCATAATTTCGTGGAATTTAGCGATATCGTCTCTATTTCCTTCAACAACTTCTACGCCTTTTCTTCCTGCAAGACGAATGTTGTATCTCCATTTTTCGTGGAATGATGCCATAAGCTCTTCTTCAGTTTTATCTTTTACATTTAATCTAAATACATAACGAGGTTGAATCATTTGTGAAAAATCTTTTGCATCTTCGCTTATCTTAAATCCGGCTTCTTTGGCAATGTTCTTAAACTCTTCATCTGAGCTTGGAATATCTGGATCTAAAACTAAAATAAATGAATGATATTTCTTTGCAACTTCTTTAGCTTGTGCAATTAAATCATCAAATGTTTCTTTATCATGAGGATCACAAACTGGTCCTCTTGGGCTATACATCATTGAAGTTATATTTTTAAAAGGTCTAATTAATAAACTCATAGAGCCTTTGATTTTTCCATCTTTATCTAGTGAAAGAACAACTTCATTCTTCCATTCAGTTTTTACTCTAGCCCATTCAGGTGATTGCAAAAAGTGTCCTTTAGGGTTAGTTTGTAAAAACTTTATATATTCTTCTTTTCTATCTTCGGTTAATAATGGCATAAACTGCTCCTTTCAAAAACTACTATATGAAATTGTTGCTTATATTTATATTTGTATCATGCTCGAGTGTGTATTTCACAAGCATAAGTATAACTTCGAGCTCGAAGTTATACTTATGCTAAAGACTTACAATCATAAGTGTGATACAAAATAATAATTAGATAATCTTTATAGACTTGCTTGTTTTATTTAGAGTTTTTACAACTCCGTTTTGCATAACGCAAGTGTCTTCTATACGAATTCCAAACTTGCCTTCTATGTAGATTCCCGGTTCAATTGTAAAAACTACGTTGTTTTTCATTTTGTCCTTAGTATTTTTTGGTGAGATGGTTGGTTCATCATGAACCACCTTTCCAACTCCATGACCTACTGCATGCTTGAAATTATATCCTTTAGCTTTAATAATGTCTCTAGAAATAGCATCAACTTCTTCGCAGGTCATCCCAACCTTTGTATTTTTAATGCCCTCTTTTTGGGCTTTTAAAACTATGTTATAAATCTTTTTATATTCTGGCTTTACCTCGCCAATAAATAAAACTCTTGAGCAGTCTGAGCAATAGCCATCAACTACGCATCCAAAGTCTAACTGAACAACATCTCCGTGCCTTATCTTCCTGGTAGATGGGGTTGAGTGAATCATTGACGAATTAGGTCCGCTACCAACTATCGTTTCAAAAGCAAGACCTGTTGCACCATGAGAAAGCATATATTCATCCATAAGCTTTGCTACTCTTTTTTCGGTCATCCCTGGTTTAATCTTAGTAATGATATATTTATAACACTCATCTGCAAGCTTTGAAGCTTTTATTAACTTAGATATTTCATCCTTAGTTTTTGTTATCATATTATAACCCCACAAACAAATAATTAACCCACATTGGTAATGTAACAAGTGGTACTAGCATCGTGATATATGTGCCTATACAAATGAATGGTCCAAAAGGAATGTAGTCATCACGAGCCTTTTTCTTAGCTATTAGTAAAATTGCACTAACAATTGCTGCTATGAAGAATGAAAGTACAAATATTTGAACAAAGTTTTTGGCACCCATTAAAAAGCCAATTGCACAAACAAGCTTAGTATCACCACCGCCCATTCCAACTTTTTTCATAATCAAAAATGAAATTCCAGCAATGAGCAAAAATACTACGAAAGCTCCAATTCCGCCTATAAGAAGATCTATGCCAACTTGTCTATCTACAAAAAACATAATTACTACATAAATAATTCCGATAGCAATCGCTAAATAGTTTGTTTCATCTGGTATTATACATATCTTTAAATCAGTGAAGAATGAAATGAATAGCACAATAGTTAAAAATGCATAAATAAAAAATTGATAAGATAAACCTACCATGAAATATAAAACACAGATTAAAACTGCTAATAGCAAAAACTTTGACACGCTTGACTCAGGTGCATACTTAGCTTTTAAAGTTTTAACAGCTTCTTTATGAAGATGTTTTTGTTCTTTGGTAAGCTTTTGAGCAAGTTCTTCTTCGTGTTCTTTTTCATACTCTTCAAGTAGTTCTTCTTCTTTTATAAACTTCTTTATTAAGCCATTTATAATCGGCATTAAGAAAAAACAGGCGCCAATTATAAGTAGATATGGCAAGATTAGTAATAGTATTTCCAAATTAAATCTCCTTTATGGCGCCCAATGGGCGCCGCTACGGTCTGGGCGTCTAAGCTTAGCGCCTCTACGAAAAAAAGGAGGTTAAAACCTCCTTAATTTTTTAAATCATAACCACAAAGCTTTAGAATTAAAGATTCTAAAGGACGTTTTATTCTGGTAAACCAATATTCTTTTTTATTAATAGGTTTTACGTACACAGATAACACTCCAACTCGATTGGCACCAACAACATCTGTTAATATCTGGTCGCCAATCATAGCTAGTTTAGGTAGCTCTACACCAAGCATCTTGCTTGCATCTAAAAAGCCGTTTTTTAAGCGGTTTTTTAGCAAATATGATATACTCTAAACCTAGTTTTTCAGAAACCGGAATATATTTTTTAGACTTATTGGTATTTGAAAGAATCATAGCTTTAAAGCCTTGTTCTTTAGCCTTCAAAACCCAATCAATTACATCTTTTTTTAGCTCATAACTTGTATCAATGAGAGTGTTGTCAATATCTAGTAAAATGCCTTCTATATGATGTTCACGCAAGTAATCGTAGTCAATCTTAGTGATGCTATCAAACACTGCGTCTGGTTTAAAAATGCTCATTATTACTCTCCTACGTTAACTGAATATCCTTTAATTATTTTTGCAAGCTCTTCGTCAGAGAAATCGCCTTTAGTAGCAAAGCTAAAATACATTCCGTCTTTTTCCCAATAATAGTGTTTAATTTGGTCTATACCTTCAACATAAGAAACTTCAGTATCAGCAATGTCTTTCACTGTTGCTTCTTCTGAGCTATTTGAGTTGTCGGTATTTGAAACTGAAAGTGTTCCAACTCTGTCTTTATCAAACTTTAAGTCTAATTGTGCTGAACCATAGTCATGAAGCATAATTGCATCAAATGCAACATCCTTAACATCATTTGATGTTTCAACTTTAAAATCTGTAACATCAGTAAAATCAGGCTCTTTGTAAGATATATAGCCATCTTCAAATGGGTTTTCTACTTTCTCTTCAGATTCATCTTTTGAATTAGGTTTGCCTGTAACAGATGGTGTATTACCACCATTTGGATTTACTGTGTTGTTAGGTTTTAAGAATTTAAATAATAGTAAAGCAACAATTACTAAAATAACAATTACAATTACAACTAAAACTTGTTTTTTCATATGTACCTCCGAAAATTAAATCTATATAATTTTATTTTTTTGCTTTTTTAACAGAAATGTTAGGTCTCTTGGTTTTAACCTTTGGCTTAACCAATCTCTTATGAAGCTCTTTTTCAAGCTGTTCAGGAGTTAAGTCACGATATATCTTACCATCAACTGCCATTGAAATGGCTCCTGTTTCTTCAGATACAACAGCAACAACACTATCTGTAACTTCAGAAACACCAATTGCTGCTCTATGACGAGTACCAAAAATACGATCTAAAGACTCTTTGTCAGTAAGCGGTAAGATGCAAGCAGCAGCTTGAATACGATTGTTTTTAATAATAACTGCTCCATCATGAAGTGGAGTATCTTTAACGAAGATATTAATTAAAAGCTCTTTTGTAACTTCTGAATCAATCTCTACTCCAGTATGTGCAATCTCGCCTAAACTTGTATCTTTTTCAAAAACAACTAACATACCGGTCTTGGTAGCTGACATTTCTTTGGCAGCCTTGCAAACCTCTGGTATGCAAGTAATTTCATCCTCTTCTTCTTGACCAAACCATTTTCGAACATTAGCATTACCAACTTGTTCAAGAGCTTTACGAAGCTCTGGTTGGAAGATAACGGCAATCAAAACGATACCATATTGCATAAAGTAGTCTAAGATTGAGTGTAGGAAGTATAAGTTAAATACATTCTTTGAACTCAAGAAGTTAACTACTAACAATACTAATATACCTTTGATAAGCTGCATCGCTCTAGTGTTTTTAAGAAGATTGTAAGCTTTATAGAACAAGTAGCAAACAATCGCTATATCTAAAACCGAAAGGACTGCTTTAATAGGGTAGGCAAACATTTGACTAAAATAATTGGAAATTTCGGAATTCTTAATCATATCTAGAAAATTATTGATTATTTCGTTCATATCTTACCTCCCCTTATTTTGTTTATGTAAATTTTAGAATCTAATTAAATAAAGGCAAACACTTAGTACTGAAACGATTGCTAAAACTAGGCAAACAATTCTTATTATTTTCTTTTCCTTAGCTGACATTTTATTCCCTCCTAACATTACTATTACACCACTTTTTAGCATTTTAGTCAACTAAATATTATAGTGGATTTGCACTTAATTTTATAATTTTATTCATGTCATCATCTCGTGCCATAATGTTCTTTCTGATGGCCCCGCATTTTTGACATTTGTAGATAATTACATAGCCCTTTTTCGCTGTTAAATCAACGCCTATAGGCTCCAGAAGGCCGTGACAAGTCTCTGCCCTGTCACCAGGATTAATATCTACATGCTTAGAATATAGACAATATGGGCAGTGATTTCTACACGAATACCCAAGTTTTTGGACTTGTTTTCCACAATTTTCACAAATAAATTCTTCGTCAATCTCATTAAATTGCTTCATTTTGACCTCTATCTATAGAAACAGCCATCTCCAATAAACTCTCTAATAATTGAATTTATTGGGATTTCTTTACTTTCTATTGGAACAAAGTAGCTTAAAAACTCATATAATCTCTTAGCCTCAGAGAATTGGTCTGAATTATAATCAACAGAAGCTAGAAGTGGCTCTACGTATTGCTTTAAAGCTGCAATCTCATAAACCATTGATGAGTTAAACATTACGTCTGCATCATCTTGGTATGGGAATATGTACTTTTCTTCTCCACGTCTAACTGACTCCCACATCTTAATTGTAGCTTCAGCACCATGAGAACGGAATTTACTATCTCTAACTAGTCTTCTAATAAGACGAGTATCTGAAGTTGTAACACGATTACAATCATCAATATTTAAAGTAGTTAGGGCACTAATATAAATTTTAAATTTGTTTTCTCTAGGAATTCTAGATGTAAGTTTTTCGTTAAGGCCATGAATTCCTTCTATTACAAGCACTTGATTGTCAGAAAGCTTTTCGGTGTTACCTAAATATTTCCTCTTGCCATCAGTAAAATCAAATGTTGGAAGTTTAACTTCTTTACCTGCTAATAAGTCTAATAGTTGTGTATTAAACAAATCTAAGTCAAGTGCTTCAAGGCATTCAAAGTCATAGTTGCCATTTTCATCCCTTGGAGTTTTTTCTCTATCTACAAAATAATTGTCTAAAGAAAGTGTAACTGCTTGAATACCATTAACTTTAAGCTGAATTCCAAGTCTTTGTGCAAAAGTTGTTTTGCCAGAGCTTGAAGGGCCAGCAATTAGAATGATTTTCTTTTTTCTATCTTTTGCAATCATATCTGCAATGCTTGCAATCTTTTTCTCATGAAGAGCTTCACAAATTCTAATTACTTCGCCTGCTCTTCCTTCTCTAACATAATTATTAAGACCCACAATATTGTCTATTCCAAGCACTTTGTGAATCCTGTCATATTCTTCAAATGTTGCATAAAGCTTTTTACTACCATCTTCATTTTTTTGAATCTTGCCATCAAATCTACGTGGATAACGAAGAAGAAGTCCATTTTCATAAAGCATTAATTTGAATAGCTTTGTATATCCTGTAGAAATTGGCATAACTCCGTAGAAATAATTAAACGTATCACCGCAATAATACATCGAAACATGGGTCTTCATACGGGTTTCAAGAAGGCCTCTTTTATCTTTCCTACCAATTTTATCGTAAAGCTCCATTGCTTCTGATAGAGTAAGAGTTTTCTTTTCAAATGGTAAATCTTCTTTGATGATTTCATCCATTCTCTTAGAAAGTGCCTTTATATCTTTTTCTTTAAGCTTAAAATCCGCTTCACAATATAAGGCATGTCCAATTGAATAATTAACATATAATCTCTTTCCAGGGTAAAGCTCTTCAAAAGCCTTTATCATAATAAATGTAATACCTCTAACGTAAATCTTACTGCCGTCAGAAGTTGACATGCTTAAAAGCTTTAAGCTACAATTTCTATCTATGATGTAATTAAGCGACTTTACCTCGTTAAAAGCCTTGCATGCTATGATAGAACTATCATTTATCTTTGCTACGTCTTTCATAAAATCATAAACCATCATAGGCTTTTTTATTTTATATTCTTTTCCGTCTAATTCAACTTTAATCAAATTACATACCTCCTGTCACATAAGAATTTTATCATATTTTAAGGATTTTATAAACAATAAATTGTCTTTTTAAGTCAAAGCTGATATAATTCAACTACTAAATAAGTTTACGTAATTTGCCATCATTCTTGAGAGGAGGAAGAAAGAATGAAGCACATAATTGTTGCTGGCGCACCGCGGTCTGGAAAAACAACACTTTCCAGAAGGCTTATATACCCAGGATACGTTCATTATCGTCTAGATTCCATTATTAGAGCATTCTTTAAGAACTTTCCACCTGATTACAAAGATTGGCACAAAGCCAGTAAGTTAACCGTTCAGTTAATAGAGCAACTTGTGGATGACAATGAGCAAGAATCTATTCGGAAGGAGTACTTCATTTTTGATTCTCCTCATTTGTATCCTAATGACGTTGCGCATTTGGACAAAAATCAGTACTTAATTGTATTTTTAGGATACACAAGTGTTGATGTTCAGGAAAAAACTGATTCCATATTAGCATACGATGCAGAAACTTGTTGGACTCAAAAGCTTCCAAGAAACAAATTGGTTGAACTAGTCGAAGGAAACATTCGGTTTAGCAAAGAGATTGAATCTCAATGCAAAGCACATGACATTCCATACTTTGACGTAAGTATTAATCCCCAAGCCGTTTTGAAGAAGGTAAAAGACTACATTACAAAAAATGTATAAAACATAAAAGGCACACTCTTTTTTGAGTGTGCCTTTTTAAGTGACATTTATTATTTAAGTGAAAAATCTGTTAAATAAGGATATGAGTGAGTAATATATGTTTCAATATGCTCATTATCTTCTTTACATGTATGAGTTGTAATAGCTTCAATCATTTCTGCATATCCCCAATGATCTTCATCTAAGTCTGGGAATGGATTATCTTTAACCTTTACTCCTTTAGCATTTCTTTCTTGAAGTCTATTTAAAACTGTAGCAGCTTCAGCTCTTGTAAGTTCATCATCTGGTCTAAATTTGCCCTCATAGCCTTGCATATATCCTCTTTCAGTAACTTTTGCTATGTAATCATATGCCCAAGAATCTGTTGGAATATCTCCATATCTAATATCAGTCTTTGAGCTTAAGCCCTTATATCTTGAAACTATTGTAGCAAATTCTGCTCTTGTAATAGCTTGATTTGGCTTAAATGTACCATCATCATAACCAGATAAAACGTTTTTGGCTGTTAGGTACATGATTGGTTCATAGTACCAAGCACCAATTTCAACGTCAGGATATGCAATTCCTCCGACACCAAAGCTACTTCCTTTAGAGTCTGTATCGATTCTCCAAAGAGCTGTTGCAAGCTCTGCTCTTGTAAGATTTCCATCTGGTTTAACTACTCCCTCTGGATATCCTCTTAAATACCAAGTGTGTTCGTGAACTACTTCTGATTCAACAACATCAACATAGAACTTAATGTATAAAGTTTCATGGTCATTTGTAACTTTAACTGTGAACTCATCTTTACCAACATAATCAGTTTCTGGTGTATACTTGATTGCTGGTCCATTGATTAGCTCAACAGTTCCATGTGTAGGATTGCTAAATATTGTATATTTTAGAATATCTTTATTCTTATCTGCGTCTGGAAAATCTCTTGTCGTATATGGTGTATTCTTTGGTGTTTCAATGTGTTTATCTTTTTCTTTAACGATATCCTCTTCTTCTAAAACTTTACGTATACGGATATGTACTGTGAATAAATTTGATGTGTTGTATTCGTTATCTGTTGCAGTGCATGTGAATGAATCCTCTCCATAGTATCCTGTTTCAGGAACATATGTATATGTTAAATCATTATTTACTTTATCTACTTTGCCATGTTTTGGCTTTGTGATAATTGTAATGAACTCGATTGCTTCATCATCAGTGGCATCAACTTTAGAATTTAGTGTTGCGTTTTGATCAATCGTTTCGTATGTATCTCTTCCTGTAGGAGGAACTGATGGCTTACCATCATCTATTACGTGAATAATTACTATAGCTTCTTTTGATTCATTATCTGCTCTATCTATTGCTTTTACTTTAAATTGATCATCACCAACAAAGTTTGTATTTGGTGAATAAACAAAGAAACCATCATTTGCTGTTGCAGCTTCACCATATCTTGGTTTTTGAGTTATAACTACTGCAAATACTTCATTGTCATCATACATTTCTAAGTAACCTGATGCTTTTGTATTTACTCTTATAGTTTTTTCTGTACCTTGAATTGTTGGTGGTTCAGTATCACGTGTAGGAGTTGGTTCAGGAGTTGGTTCAGGAGTTGGTTCTGGTGTTGGTTCTGGTGTTGGTTCAGGAGTTGGCTCAGGCGTTGGAGTTGGAGTAGAAGTTGGAGTAGGTGTACTTGATGGACCACCACTAGGAGCTGTACAATGACCATTTAAATATATTGTGTCATGAAGAATAATACCACTATCTGGATCACTAATATATTGCCCATTAAATTTTGCAGATATGTAATTGTGACCATCTGGCCATCCCGTAAGAGTAATGGTGGTATTATTGGGAGTCGCGGTAATCATTTTAGTTTTATCATTGTAAGATAATCCAAGCTTAATTCCTACTGAACTCCAATTTCCTAATGGATTGTCTACAACTTTTTCTTTAAATTCTTCTCTCTTCATATCACCACCGTTTAACTCGTATAACTCATAATGCCCTTCTCCATAAAGGTGATTATATCCCGTTGTAGAAACAATCGGAAGAATTATTGCACCTTTAGTATCTCTTGGCTCATAATTAAAAGTTAGTATTATTTTTGAAACTGATCCAGGCTCTTCGCCTGTATCTTTTGCCATATAATTCTCTCTTGGTAATAGTCCGGTATTACCTTCAATTTGGGTAATTAATAATCGCTCACCACAAACTTCACATTTAAAGTCTTTTCCAAATCTATGAACGTCGTAGCTTACACCAGTATATGGATCTGCACCATTATTGAACTTAAAGCCACAAGTACATTTATGATTTTTTCTTCCATTAAAACTATGTGCCTTTTCAGTGCTTTTATCATAATAATCACAAATCGAACATCCAGTTCTATGTGTAGTAGTATTATATCTCGTAACCAAATTATGTGATTCAAAAACAACAGCTCCACATGGGCAAAGCTTTTCGTGTCCCTCACTATCATAGTATTCTACTTTATATGTATGGCTTTCTTGTGTACTAAACTTACAATACCTACACTTTTTATAATGGTCTGCGCCATTATTATTGTCAGTATAATCATAAGTATGACTCTGGTAAGACGAGCTATCCTTTGCTCCACAAATCGTACATACTTTCCAGTGTTGATTATTATTGTATCCGTTATATTCATTTTGTGGATATTCATGTACATGAGAATTTCCGTTTATTGGATCGTCAGCCTCAGCATAGCAAAACGTAAAGCTAACTATCAAAAGTACAATCAATGCGCCTAATAATATCTTACTAAATTTCATCCGTAATTCCTCCTAAACTAAGGTTTATTCTTTTGAATTTTCCTATAAAAAGATACATTTTTCCTACTAATATAATACTAAAAGATACCTGGCTTTTGCGTTTTTTAACATAAATGTATTATTTTTGTAATAGTTTTTTGGATGAAATTAGGGACCAAAGGCCAGCATTCTAGCTTTTGAAAATGCTATTGAAAACACTACTTTGTTATTGTATAATTTCACTTGTCGTTAAAAGCGCCAACGTAGCACAGTTGGTAGTGCAGCTGATTCGTAATCAGCAGGTCGCAGGTTCAAATCCCGTCGTTGGCTCCAAAAAACCGCCATTTAAGCAAAATCTTAAATAGCGGTTTTATTTTTGTTCTTAAGAGATCTATTTTTCAATCTTTAAAATCTCAAATTTTTCTTCTCTTCCTGCTGGGAAATGCATTTTAGTAATGATGTAAAGTTCTCCATCGTTATCTATGAATGCTTGCAACGTTCCTTCTTTTACAGCTTTAGCATAATAATCTAAGCTTAGATTATTGTATTTATCAAAATCATCATCCTCTGGCACAACTCCTTTAGAATAATCGGTGATTGCTTTTTTTACTTTTTCATTTAAATCATTTTCATTAAATCCTGCAAGAGTATATATTTCTTCATAAGTTAGTCTGTCTCCTGTTTCTGTACTAAAGCAATATGCATAATAATCTGGATAAACTACGTCTGTAGAACCATGGCCATATGTATATATAACTGCAATTGTATTACCTTTTTGATATGTTTTATAGTCACACTCTTCAACGAAAGACATTTTGTCTTCTAGTCCTGCTTTATATACTTCTAAAGCCGAATTAAAAACTTTCTTAGTCTCAAAGTTAGCATTTTCAGCATCTTGTGAAGCAATATTGAAAAATGGAGCTTTTATATCTTTAACAAAATACTCCTCATATCCAGTTTTATAAGACTCTTCCTTAACATCTTTTTCATAATCTGCATCATAAACCCATTCTTTAGTCGAGTCACGTTTTAAATAATCATGATCATTTAAATCTATTGTTTCTTCTAAAATATTGGTTCCTTTACCAGTTGCGCGATCAATATAATACCAGTCCGTTGTAGCTGTGGCATCTTCACCTATATCGTATAAATGAATAGCAACAACACCATCTTTTTCACCATCAACTTCAACATTTAAAGGAACATATAATCCTCTTTCGTTACGATATTGAATAGTCATTTCAACTAATTGCTCATCGGTGTATTTTTCTTGAGCAACTGGTTTTTGAGTACTAGCAGGTGCTTGTGTTGCTTCTGGTGTTTGAGTTACCACTGGATTATTAGTAGGTTTTCCTTCTTCACATCCTGTTAGAATAAAAGCAAAAATTATAATTGTAATTAGTAGTAATTTTTTCATATTATTGTCCCCCTTCTCAAAAGAATTATAGCATACGAAAAAATCCTTTACAAATTTTATTTTTGAAACAAAAAAGCGAATAGCAAGAGCAATAACTCCATACTATTCGCTTTTTGTTATTCGATTTTTACTCTTCGTGTAAGCTTTAAAGAAATTGTGTTGTATCCGTTGTCATGAAGAGCCTGCTTAAAAGTCCGTTGAACAATCTCTGGACCGTACAAACCAATTATGAATTGATATCTATGCCTGGCTTCTATGATAGCATCCTCCCGTGTCACTAGTTTTTCGTTCCTGCCATAATAAAATGGCTCACCAGAAACATCTATATCTCTGTACATCTTATATACCTCCTAACTTGGAGGTATTTTACCATATCTTTATAGATATGTAAACCGATTTATGTAAATTTATTGGCGTGTTCCTACTCTTCTTTAAGCATATCTTCTAGTGTATGCCATGCCAACAAAGCACATTTTACTCTAGCAGGCATATTTGAAATATTTTTAAAAGCAATTGCATCTTCAAGCTTTTTTAGTTCTTCTTCGTCTTTAATCTCACGCTTTATCATTGAGATATATGTTTTTATAATCTCTCTAGCTTCTTCAACTGTTTTTCCTTTTAAAGTATCTATCATAATTGATGTAGAGGCCTGAGAAATTGCACATCCATGACCAGTAAATGCCATATCTTCTATATATTTTTTATCTTCTGAAAGCTTTAGTTCTAGCTTTATTTCATCTCCGCAACTTGGATTATGCCCTAGCTTACACATACTGCAACATGGCAAGTCCTTTTTATGACAAGAGTTTTGGCTTGCTTCCATTATTAGATCATTGTATAAGTCTTCCACGTTTTTCCTCCTATTTAAAAATTCCATAATTGACTTTTTACTGTGTCAAACTTCACTCGCCCCCTCAACGTATACCACATACGCCCTCGGGGTAGCTCGCTTGTTTTCCTTGTAAAAAGCCAATTCTGAAATTTTTATTATGTTATTTTAAATATTTTCTAAAAGTTTCATAAACCTTTTTAAGTCCATTTGTAAGTCTGTCAACGTCTTCTTTGGTATTATACACTGCAAAGCTTGCACGGCAAGTGCTATCTACACCTATTGCATGAATAAGTGGATGAGCACAATGATTTCCAGCTCTAATGCATACGCCTTCACTATCTAATATTGATGCAACGTCGTGAGGATGAACTCCTTTAACGTTAAACGAAATAACTGATGCATGGTTTTCTTTGTTTGGTGTAACATATAGCTCAACAAAATCTAACTTTTGAAGTTCTTCTAAAGCATAGTTAGTTACCTCGTTTTCAATTTGTTGTATATTATCATAACCAATTGACTCAATAAACTCTATAGCCTTACCTAGTCCAATCGCACCGCCAACATTTTGAGTACCAGCCTCAAACTTGTTTGGAAGTTCTGCAAAAACAGTTTCCTGCTCATAGACATAGTCTATCATATCTCCGCCCATTAAAAACGGAATCATTTTATCTAACAACTTTTTTCTTCCATATAAAACACCAATGCCCATTGGTGCATACATTTTGTGGCCAGAAAAAGTAACAAAGTCGGCATCTAGTTCTTGAACGTCTATCTTCATATGTGCGATGCTTTGAGAACAATCTAAAACAACAACAGCGCCTACTTCATGTGCTTTTGTAATTATTCTTTTAACATCATTTTTCGTTCCTAGCACATTTGATATATGAGTTATACCAATAATTTTTGTTTTGTTAGATATCTTACTTTCAATTTCTTCATTAGATAGTTCAAAATTATTGTTTAAGTAAATATACTTAAGCTCTGCTCCCTTAGTTTTAGTCACGAATTGCCATGGAACAAGATTTGAATGATGTTCCATTATTGAAAGCACAACTTCATCGCCTTGATTTACATTTTGAAGGCCATATGAATATGCAACTAAATTTAGTGCTTCAGTAGCGTTTTTAGTAAATAAAATTTGACTCTCTGATTCACTATTAATAAACTCAGCTACTTTTTTTCTAGCATTTTCATATGCTTCGGTTGCTTCTATTGAAATAGTGTATGCTCCTCTGTGAGGGTTTGAGTTAATTGTTTCGTAATAATTTTTCACTTCATCAATCGCGTCTTGTGGCTTTTGCGAAGTGGCACCACTATCTAAATAAGCAACATCGTTATTGTTGAAAAATGGAAATTGTCTTTTTATTTCATTAGAGTTCATGTTTTCGCTCCTTTATGGCGACCAGTGATTGCCGCTATGGTTATAGTTTGTTTTCAATTGCTGACAAAATCAAATCTTTTGTGTCAGTGTTTTGAACATTTTCTAAAATCTTGTTAAATCTTGCCTGTACAAGTAATTTCATTGCTTCTTTTTCAGAAAAGCCACGAGTCATTAAATAGAACAATTCACTTGCTGAAGCTTTTCCAGAACTCGTTGAATGATTACCTTCAATATCCTCTTCAGAACATAGAAGCATTGGAAGCGCAAGTGACTTGGCGTTTTCAGAAAGAAGCAAGCAATTTTCATTTTCATTTCCAACTGCTTTTTTACAACCTTTTTTGAAATCTATCGTACCTTTGAAATGCTTAATTGCTTTATCTTTAAGTGCACCTTGTACTTCAATATTAACGTTTGTATTTTCTCCTCTGCAATGAGCAATATAGTTTAAGTCAAATAGCTGCTCTTCATTTCCTAGATAAATTGTATTTACTTGGTTATTAGAAGACTTGCCAAATAAATCCGAATAATAATTTGAAATACTATGCTTTCCACCAAAGTCTGCGATTGTGTATTTTACTGAAGCATTCTCCAAAAGTTTATTTTCATAGCTTATAAAACTATCCGAATTATTGTTCAAAAGATTTACAATAGTAATATTTACACTAGCATTTTCAAGAGCTGATACTTTTATTATTCCATTATGATAAAAATAGTTTTGAGCATCAGTTATATAGTTTATTGTCACATCTAAATGTGAATTTTTCTCAGCATATATTTCAATGCTATCCATTAGTTCATCATTATACTCATCAAAAGCAAACTCAACATTAACCTGAACATTTGAAGCATTTTCTTTAGAGACAATTCTTAGCGGTTGATTTGGAGTTCTCTTTGAAGAATCTGTTAGTTCTTTGCCAACACCAAACTTTAGATTAAAATCGTCTTTGGTTAGTTCGCTAACTAATATTTTACTATCTTCATATAAGTCATTTAACCTTTGGCTGTCTTCTATGTTTTCATTCACTAGAAGTGTCTCTTTTTCACTATTTATATAAACTGTTCTATTAATAAACTCTTTTGGAGTTTCAGGCGCTTCAAGATTTTCAATTACTATATCGTTTGCATTGAAGTTTTTTGAAGTCCTGACTGGAGTTTCATTTAAAATCATAGTTTTCTCCTTTTTATTCTAGTTCTAGATTAATTAAGTTGTTCATTTCAACCGCATACTCAACTGGAAGCTCTTTTGAAACTGGATAAGCAAATCCTCTTACAATCATTGCTCTAGCATCTTCCTCTGAGAGACCTCTTGTCATTAAGTAAAAGATTGCTTTATCTGAAATCTTTCCAATTTTTGCCTCGTGTGAAAACTCAACGTCATCTGTTTGAATGTCATTTGTTGGAATTGTATCTGATATTGAAATGTCATCTAGCATTAAACCATCACAATTAACAGATGTCTTTGAGCCTTTTGCATTCTTAGTAATTCTAACAAGTGAACGATAAGTACACTTTCCACCATTTTTTGAAATAGATTTTGCATTTACAACTGATTTTGTATTTGGTGCGTTGTGAATTACTTTGAATCCATTATCTAAGTTTTGACCTTTACCAGCAAATGAAATACCGGTAAATTCAGTTCTTGCTCCTTCTCCGTTTAAAATGCTCATTGGATAGAGCATTGATATCTTAGAGCCAAATGAGCCTGAAACCCATTCCATATGTGAGTTCTTTCCACAAATTGCTTTTTTAGTATTTAGATTCATCATGTTCTTTGACCAGTTTTCAATCGTTGAATATCTTAAGTGTGCATTATCTTTTACATATAGTTCAACGCATCCAGCGTGAAGATTAACTTTGTTATATTTTGGTGCACTGCAGCCTTCAATAAAATGAAGTGATGCTCCCTCGTCAACGATTATTAAAGTGTGTTCAAATTGTCCTGACTCTGGTGAGTTCAGTCTAAAATATGATTGTAGTGGAATGTCTACCTTTACTCCCTTTGGAACATATACAAATGAACCGCCACTCCAAACTGCTGCATGCAAAGCTACAAATTTATGATCAGCTATTGGCACGCATTTCATAAAGTGTTCTTTAACAATCTCAGGATACTCTCTAACAGCCGTCTCCATGTCTGTATAAATAACACCTTGTTTTTTAAGTTCTTCTTTCATTGAGTGATATACAACTTCTGAATCGTATTGAGCACCAACACCAGCTAAGCTTTCTTTTTCAGCTTCTGGAATTCCAAGTCTATCAAATGTATTTTTGATATCTTCAGGAACATCGTCCCAAGAAGTGTTTAGCTTAGTCTTTGGTCTAACATATGTTGCAATCTCATCCATATTTAGTTCGCTTAAATCAGGTCCCCAAGTTGGAAGTTCTAACCTGTTATATACTTCAAGTGCGTGAAGCCTTATCTCACGAATCCAATCAGGATCGCCTTTTTGTTTTGAAATCTCTTCGATGATTTCCTTGGTTAGGCCCTTTTTAATTTTATAATCATAATCGTCAGCATCTTTAATGTCATATATGCCACGATTTATTTCTTCTATCTCGTTTTTAGACATATTAAACCTCACATATTAGTTTTTATATTGGTTGTATCCTTCTTTTTCAATCTTTTCAGCAAGCTCTTGTGGGCCTTCTGCTACAATCTTTCCATCAACTAAAACATGTACCTTGTCAACTTTTAAGCTATGTAAAATTTTAGTATTATGTGTAATTATTAAAACTGCATTTTCGTCATTTTTAAACATTTCGATTCCTTTTGAAACAGTTTTAATAGCATCAACATCAAGTCCAGAGTCAGTCTCATCTAAGATTGCAAGTTTTGGATTTAATGTAAGCATTTGTAAAATTTCGTTTTTCTTTTTTTCACCACCTGAAAAGCCTACATTTAAGCTTCTTTCCATGTTTTCAGGATTTATTGAAAGCTCTTCCATATTCTTTTTTAGTTCTTCTTTAAACGCAAAAATCTTGACAGGTTGGTTAGTTACCTTACTTTTTGCTGTCTTTAGAAAGTTAGTTACGCTAATTCCAGGTATTTCTTCTGGTAATTGGAAAGACATGAACACGCCTTTTCTGGCAATTTCATCTGTTTTTAAGTTTGTTATATCTTCACCATCAAAAGTAATGGTTCCAGTTTTATCGTGATAAGCAGGATTGTTAAAAATTGCATTTGCAGTTGTAGTTTTTCCACTTCCGTTTGGTCCCATAATTACATGGATTTCGCCTTTATTAATTGTAAGGTTAATTCCTTTTAAAATTTCTTTATCTTCTGCACTGATGTGCAAATCTTTAATACTTAATAGTTCTTTTGACATTTTTATTCTCCTTTACGTTTAATACATGTTCTGCAACGAGCATTGTTAATATCATATGCACAATTCAAATCATGAAGTCCAAGTTCTTTGTGAACAAATCTTGCTAATTGATTAAATGCTTCATCAGATATTGCTGTCTTTAGCTTTTCTGCTTCAGGAATAGCTTTTTCTTCATCCATTCCTAGAACATCCTTGAAAAACAAAACGCCAATGTCATAAGCTTCTAAAACCTTTTTTGCAACTTCTTCTCCATTTGGAGTTAGTTCTATTTCACCATATGTTTCATAATTAAGCATTCCATCGTCTTTTAAAAGCTTCACTGCTTTATTAACCGATGCTTTTGAAATATTCATTTTATTTGCTACGTCTGTAACACGTATCTCACCATTTTGTGTTTTTAGTAAATACATGGTTTTTAAATATTCTTCACCGTGATTTAGATATCATAAATTTCTCCTTTTTTGGCGACCGATGGTCGCCACTACGAGATTTGTTAACCTCGGTTAACATTTTATTTCAAAACGTCTTTTTTGTCAATTTATATATAATATTTTTTCATTTGTTCGCCTTGACAGCAAAAGACTATATGCGATAGAATGTTCGTATAGATAAAGTGGAATTAGCGAAAGCGGTTAGGCCTCTAATCTTGGTGAACTTTTTTAAGATGTCTTCTATGAGAGGGGGTGATGTGTATGGTAGAAAAAGATTATATATCCGACTCGATATTAGTCATTCTATTAGCCATCCTCTTGAAATTACTGATAAGGTGTTTTAAGAGCAAAAAAAATAATCGCTTCCGTATTTTGACCGATACAAGCGATTATTATTAACAACATAGAGGTCAACCGCTTTATGCGGATTCCCTTTATCTATGTATATTATAAGATAATATTATAAAAAAGTCAAGAAAGCTAAAACCCCTGGCAGAAAGTTATCTGTCAGGGGTTTAATAAGTGCCTTATTCGTTGCACACTCTTTGGTATTCATGGAAAAACAGCCTCTTATCATTGGTCAAAACCTCAAGCCTCTTTTTCATTTCAAAAA
>JAEEGL015722979.1_pt1 | contig 41177 bp, 40 predicted proteins | sample 9134231 | NCBI WGS metagenome assembly JAEEGL01 (sample SAMN16246548, study PRJNA631951) | gut metagenome | biome: gut microbiome; feature: rumen; material: fiber-attached | host: Bos | place: Iran: Karaj | collected 2018-10
GCCTTGACTATAAAAAATATATTGATTATAATAATACTATGATAGAGAGTGATGCACATGAAAAAAGGTTATATTATTTCATTGTTAGTCATTGGTTTATTAATAGTTTTATCAGTTGGTCTTTTAATGAAAGATTTAACTAATAGAGACTTAAGTGAAAATCTAAAACCAAATGATAATGTTTCTACAAAAAAAGAAGAAAAGAAAACTGAAGAAAAGAAGGAAGAAACTCCTTCGGTAGAACCAGTTCAATTAGAAGCCTCTGATCCAGAAGCAAAAACAACAAACATTACAATAACTAATAAACAAGATAATAATGAAATCGTTAATTACTCATATCAAATAAAAATTTCTGGTGTTTCAGGATCAATTCTTACAGTTAAGAATAATGAAAGAGAATACTTAGTATTCGATGCTAGAGGAAACACAACATTCAATTTATTAAACAATGAATCTATTACATTTGTAGGAGTTCCAGTTAATGAAACATATACTATAACTCAAGAAGTAAAAAATGGTTATAGAACATTCTCAAATGGAACAGAATCAGTTACAACATCAGGAACTATTAATAACGAAAACATAATAACATTTACTAATACATCAAAGGGTAAAGCAGCTGCACCAACACCAACACCTGTTGAAGTTGAAAGCGATGTTAAAAACCCTGTTACATCTGACAAAGGTATGATAGCAGTTGTAATTAGTTTAGTAGCATTATTTACTTTAATCCTACTAAAAGCTTTAAGATTAGATAGATATGAAGAACTATAATTAGTTCTTTTTTCTTGCCTGAAAATACTAAAAAAAGTATAATAATCTATCAAAGGAGTGAAAAAATGAAAAAAGTTTTATCATTCTTAGAAAATTTATTAATAATAAGTTTATTATTTGTCTGTGTTTTAGTATTTATAAAATTTGTTTATGGTATAAACCATGAAACAATTGATACTAAATATTTATGGAATATCACCTATGATGACATAAAAGTAACAGAAGGAAGCACTGGTGGTGAAGTAACCAACAATACAAACAATATGAATCTTTCCGTTACATTAAAAAACGAAGGAGAATTCTATGAATTCACCTATAAAATAAATAATAATGGAAATCTTAATGCTCAAATATCTAAAATAGATAAAAAAATAGAGAGTAAAGATGGTATTCTAATAGCTACTATTACTTATGCTGATGGTACTGAAATAAAAGAAGGGGATATCATCAATAGCAAAGAATCTAAAGCAGTTAAGATAAGAATTGACTATCCAAAACAAGAAAAAAAGATCTATGATGAACTGACATTAAATATGTCATTCTTAGTAACTTTTACCCCTTATTATTAAGGTTGTCTTATACACTAAAATATATTATAATTTAAATATAATAAAGGGTAGTGTATTAAATGGATAATTTAAAGAATCGTAAAAATACAACTATACTTTTTGATATAGTTGTTTTTCTTTTTATCATCACTTGCTTTATTTTTAAAGGGAGTATCTCCAATATTATAAAACCTATAATATTGTCTTTTTGGATGCTTATAACATTCTTTTATATCTTAGTAAATGGCTACCGTAGAAACAAAAAGAATGTTATTAAAACAAAGATATTAAATATCTATTTTGTTAGTATAATTATTTATTTAATTGTAACCTATGTAGTTGGCTTCAAAACAGGTTTCATTAAGCCACTGCTAAATACCAACAGTATTATCGATTCTGTTTATTTATTCCTCTCTATAATAGTAGAAGAAATATTCAGATATTGTATCGTTAACAAGAATCAAAAAGATAAAAAGCAATTTGTTTTAACTATAGTTATGTTCTTTGTCTTTGATCTATTATTAGCAATACCAAATAATATAGATACATATAAAATAATAATATTCGTTTTAACATCTTTAATTAAAGAAATACTACTAACATACAGTACATATAAATTTGGTTATGCTCCAAATATTCTATATCGTTTATTATTAGAATTTTCACCATTAATAATATTCTATCCAGTATTAAGTCCATATGTAGAATTAATGGGTATTATTGCCTTAGATTTAATAATCTATTATTTAATAAGCAGACCAATGCGTAAGATGGAAATGGAAAGAGCAGATACTTATAAAAAAGGAATTGGTTTCTATATTGAAATCTGTATTTTTATCTTTGTTTTTATCCTCGTAGCATTAATATCTGGCCAATTTAAGTATTATTTATCATCAATAGCATCAGATTCTATGTATCCTGCCTTAAGACGTGGGGATGGAATAATTATTAAAAAATTAAGTGATCAAGAAAAAGATAATCTTCAAGTAGATGATATCATCGCTTTCTACGAAGGAGATGTTATTGTAACACACCGAATAATCCGCATAGATAACGGGGAAGAACTACAATTTATAACAAAAGGTGACAATAATAACACAAAAGACATTACAAAACAAAAAAAAGATGATATAATAGGTATAGTTATAATAAGGATACCTTTAATTGGCTATCCATCAATAGAATTAAATGAAATGGTGAATAAGAGGGAGTAGATTTACATGGGGAACTTAGAAAGCAATAAAAAAGTGCTCATAGTTTGCGTTATTGCTGCATTAGTTATCTTAGCTGTTGCAATAATAATCACACTATTCACACACCTAATTGGATTCTGTATTGTTCTAGTAACTTTGTTTATTATTCTTTCTGTATGTCTATCAATCTACATGAAAGAATCTCCAGATGACTACGCCGTATTCATCAAAGAAAAGAGAAGAATCCTAAAAACTTACGATTCTGTAATCGTTGAAGTTGAAACATTACCTAATATTGCTGGTAAAAATATTATTAAAGTTAAAACATTTGATGATCTAGTAGATGCTCAATTAGAGTTACGTGAACCAATTTATTATAAAAACGATAATGATTCATGCTTTTTCTTATTGTTACATTATAATGAAGCTTGCGTATTTATTTTAAGAATTAATGAAGACACAATTTCACCTACAGAACAATCTATTAGATTCATGAAACCAGATAAAAAAGAAGATAAAAGTGATTATGAAACTATGTTGGAAGGTCTTGAAAACACAGTTGTCTATAAATTAGATGAACTAAGAAGTTACAAGATTTCTCCAATTAGAAAAAAAGAAAAAGTTGAACTTGTTGATGATTCTGCAATCAAAGATGTTTTAGAAAATACTACCCAATTAAGTCGTAAAGCAATTGAAGAAGAATTATCAAAGACTCAATACTTAAAAAATTTAAAGAAAAAAGTAGAAGAAGCCGAAGCCAAAGAAGAAGCTAAGGAAATCAAGGAAGCTGAAAAAGCAGCTAAAAAAGCAGAAAAAGTAGAAAAGGTTGAAAAACCTGAAAAAGTAGAAAAAGAAGCAGTTGTTGAAAAAGTTGAAGAGGTTAAAGAAGAACCTAAAAAAGAAGAAAAGAAAGAAACAACTACTAAAACTAAAGCCAAGAAAAGGCCAGCAGCTAAGAAACCTAGTACACATGCTTCTAGAAGAACAAGTACATACAAAAAAAGAAGTTAAGCTAACTTCTTTTTTCTTGTCTTTTTAGTATGTTCTTTAATATATTTAGTCCATTTAATATATCCATAAGTAGTATTAGTTAAATAACCAACTTTCAATACTAATAATACGTATTGACCAGATAATATATTAATAACTCCTTCTAATATAGAATCTATATACCAAGCAATCCATTGTTCTCTATATCTAAATAAGATAAATATACCATTCAATACAGCTACTGCAGATACACACGCATCTAAATAACATACAATGATTTCTAATGTTTCATTACCATGAAATAATTCTGTTCCAATATCTAAATAAGTTAAAAAATAACCAACACCAACTGTCCATACAATTATGCCTAAAATACACAACACTTCAGCTTTGCCACTTAGTTTTCTTACTTCAGTAAGTTCTTCTTCTTTCTTATCAGGATGTTTATGCCAATTAATAAAACTAATTATATCTATTGGTATCCAGAAGAATAGAGTAGTTGCCATTGTAGCAAATCTATAAGATAAGACAACACATATTAATATTTCGGTAATCTCAACAAACAATGAAACGATAAAATTCCATTTACTTTGTTTGGATATCAATAACTCACATAATATATTTAAAAATATATCAGCTAAATACAAACCCATTATTATTTTACCATTAACACCATTAGTATCTTCTTCTGGAAAAACAAAAGCAAATATAACTGCTAATATTAAAATACTAAAGAACCAAATCTTTTCATAAGTAGTGAAATAGTTCCATAATTTCTTTAATTTATCTTTCATATAACCACCAAAAACATTTTATCTATAAATAGTATTTTAGTCAATAAACTAGATTGCTATAATAAACCTAAAGTAGTATAATAAAATCATCAAAAAGACAAAAGAAAGAGGATTAATTATGGAATTAAAAGGATCTAAAACAGAACAAAATTTACTAGCAGCTTTTGCAGGCGAATCACAAGCTCGCAATAAGTACACATATTTTGCATCTAAAGCAAAAAAGGACGGCTATGAACAAATTGCAGCTATTTTTGAAGAAACAGCTAATAATGAAAAAGAACATGCTAAAATGTGGTTTAAAGAATTGAATGGTGGCGAAGTACCAGGAACAATCGAAAACTTAAAAGCAGCAGCTGATGGCGAAAACTACGAATGGACAGACATGTATGAAACATTTGCTAAAGAAGCTGAAGAAGAAGGATTTAAAGCAATCGCTGCTAAATTTAGAGCAGTAGCAGCTATCGAAAAACATCATGAAGAAAGATATAGAAAACTATTAAAGAACATTGAAGATGAAGTTGTATTCTCTAGAGATGAAGACTGCATCTGGATTTGCCGTAACTGCGGACATGTTGTTATTGGTAAGAAAGCTCCAGAAGTATGTCCAGTATGTGCTCATCCAAAAAGTTATTTTGAAATCAAGAGTGAAAATTACTAAGAAGTATGAAAATACTTCTTTTTATTTGCCATTAAAGTGACAAGTAAACACCTTAATTATTTAATGTACACCATATATTTGTTATAATATTTATAGAATAGAGGTGTAGGAAATGAAAAAGGTGAAGCAATCATTTATCTTAAGTTTTGTTTTTATCTTTACTATTACTAGTATAGCTTTCGCTTATAGTGGCCTACATCATATTAAAAATCTTCATCGTTCTGAAGAAACAACTATTGAAGATACAATGAAAAAAGTTGAAATCAAAGAAGTAAAAGATAACATTAGAGTTGAAATATATACAGAACTTCCATCATCAGCACAATTTACTGACGATGAAGCTAAAGTAGAATACCCAGAAGGCATTTATGATACTATTTACTTAGATGCTGAAAATAATATTGTATCTGAAGAAAACAAACAAGCTAATATTGAATACAAAACAAAATATATAGCTAATATATTAGGTACTTATGAAGTTAAAGTAATAATAGGTGAAGAAGAGAAAATATCACATATTATTATTGAAGATACTAAAGCACCAGTATTAAAATTAAAAGAAATTACAATAAATGAAAACGATGCGTATAATGTAGGTTCTTTCATTGAATCATGTTCTGATAATAGTAAAAAAGAATGTAGATTTGCTTTTAAAGATGAAAAGATGGCGTCTTATAAAACTAATGGAACTTATGAAATAAAGATAGTAGCATTAGATGAAAGTAATAATAAAGCTGAAGGTGTAACTAAATTAATAGTAAATAAACCCGGATCAGCACTAGGAACACAACCAGCACCACCAAGTAATCCAACAAATCCTAGTACACCAACTACACCAAGTAATCCAACACCTGATCCAACTCCAACTCCAGATCCAACACCAACACCTGACCCACCTAAACCAACAGTTTATGTTCCATCATCAAGTGAAATTAATTCTGTTGTCTCAAGTGGTTCAGCTTATTATGATGAATTATTAAGTATTACAAACCAATATCGTGCTGAAGTAGGAGCACCTGCCTTAACATTAGATCCATATCTAAATAGAGTAGCTACATTAAGAGCAATAGAAATGGCTAAAAACAGTTGTAATGGTGAAGTTGATTGCTTTAGTCATACAAGACCAGATGGATCAGAATGGAGTACAGCATTCAGCTATATTGGTTCTAATAACTTTAGAATGATTGGTGAAAACTTAGCATATGGTCAAAGGAGTCCAAGTCAAGCTATGTCTGAATGGAAAGCTTCAGCAACACACTACAATAATATAATTAATACCGGTTTTACAAAGATTGGTTTCGGTGCCTATAACTATAATGGTCACTGGTACTGGGTACAATCATTCGGTGGATAAAAAGCTTTGCAAAAAGCTTTTTTAATTTCTAAAAAAAATCTATTCTATAGAAACAACACAGTAAAAGTGCTATAATTAATTATAGAAAGGAAGAAAGAACAATGAAAAGAATAAACAAATTATTTTTTGCTTTAATTTTACTTTTACTTCCATTTATGGTTTCAGCAAAACCAGTTGGAAAAGTAGTTGAAGCAGACGAAAGTGTTAAAGCTGAAGGATCATATGAATCATCTAGATTTATGTTCGGTAATAACGTAAGTAACAATTCTAGAATTGATGGTATTGGTTTTCTAGCAGGTAACTCAATCAACAGTAGAGGAACAGTAACTTATGGTGTTTATGCAGGTAATGTTATTACTATTAGTGATGAAATTGAAAAAGATTTATTCGCTGCTGGTAATGAAATTACTGTTACCGAAGATGCTGTAGTTCCAAGAGATGCTTACATTGCTGGTAACAGTGTTACTATCTATACAGAAATAGGTAGAGATTTATATGTTGCAGCAGAAACAGTAGACTTAAGAGGAGTAGCAATTAAAGGAGACGTATATGTAAGTGCATCTAAGATTAAAATGGATGAAAATACATCTATAGCTGGTACTTTTACTTATGAAGAAGAATCAAAAGTAGAAGGTCTAGAAAAAGCTGCTGTAGACAAAGAAAAAACATATAAAGTAGAAAGAGTAGATTTTAAAAAAGCAGAAAAACATGCTAGAATTGTTTCTACATTAACAAGTATTGCAACTGCATTTATAACAATGCTAGTTATCTTCTTATTATTCCCTAAGTTTAGAAAAGTTATTGAAAAAACAGAAGATGATCTTGGTACAGTAGCATTAACAAGTCTAGGAGGCATAGCATTAACTATTTGTATTCCAGTAATAGCAATTATTGCGATGCTTACTGTAGTATTAATTCCTGTAAGTTTAATGGTTCTTGCTGGATACTTTGCTACATTATATCTTGCTTCATTAGTAACTTATTACTTAATAGGTCATATTCTATATAGCAAGATAAGTGACAAATCTCTTTGGGCATTAGAACTATTTATAGGTATTGTACTATTTAAACTTCTATCATTAATCCCATATGTTGGTGGATTAATTGGATTCCTATGCTTCGTATATGGAATGGGTAAAATATATTCATTGCTTAAAAATAGTCTTTGCAAAAAATAATTAAAAAGTATCACTAGAAATAGTGATATTTTTTTTGCAAAAAATTATTATTAGGTATTTTAAATATATTAAATAATATGATATAATAAATTAGTATAATAGAAAGAATAAGGTGTGTTGGTTATGAAGTTGTTTATAGCAAACGAATTTAATATGAAGCCTTATAAATTGCCTGATAATCCAGACGAGTCTTTCATGATTAGTTATATATCAGAAATCGATAAACAAGAAAAAATGATATATATCCAAGCAGTCAAAGGAAAATGGCGTATCGAAGGTAATCTAAACGTAAGCTTATATTATAATAACTTGCCTCAAAACAGTATTACCTTAGAAGAATACAAAACTTTCTGCATCTGTTTTAATGATGTAGAAGAGTATGTGTTCCTTTTTTGCATGCCTTCACACATTGAAAAATTTGTTGACTTAGACATTCCTATCGCTATGAATCAAATAACTATAGGTTCTGGACCAACAAATAATTTAGTATATAAAAATAGTGTTGTAACAGATCAACATATCACATTAACTAGAGATGAAGCTGGTAATTGGAATATAAAAGTAACAGATAACTCTCCAGCTATCTACGTTAATAAAATAATAGCAATCAATCAAAAGATTAATGTTGGTGACGAAATATTTATCTTTGGTTTAAAAATAATATGGATGAAGAGATTTATTCGTATCAATGAAATACCTGGAGCTATAACTTTAAATAACTTAAGTTATTATGAAAGAGAAAAAGCTGATAATTCTAAATATACAGAAGCAACAGCTAAAGAAAAGAATCAATCTCTATACAAAGAAAGTGAATACTTCTTCCATACACCTAGTATAAAACCAGCTCTTGAAAAGAAAGTAATAGATATTGATCCACCACCACCAAAAGAAACTGACGATAATAGAATAAGTGCTTTAATGGCTATTGGAACATCAGTTACAATGTCATTCATTTCCATTTTACAAGGAGTTCAAGCTCTTGGTCGAATCACACGTGGTGAATCAACAGTAAAAGGAGAATTAATTACTATAGTTTCTGTAATCTCAATTCTTCTAGCAGCTGTTCTATTCCCAATACTTGCTGATTTATTATTAAGATTTAAATCTAGAAGAAAAGAAGCTAAGAGAAAGAAAAAATATTCTCAATACCTAGAAGGTAAAGAAATAGAAATAAAAGATTTCTTAAATAAACAAGCTTTAGCTTTAAAAGAGCTATATCCAACCGTAAATGAAGTAGTTAATAATATTGAAACAAATACAAGAAACATTTGGAGTCGTGAAATAAAAGACCAAGAATTCTTGTCATTACGTTTAGGAACAGGTTCTATTAAAGCAGACTTAACAATCGATTATCCTAAGAGAGGATTTACTTTAACAGAAGACAAACTAGAAGAAAAAGTAGATAAACTAGTTAAGTCAGAAATATCTATTGCTAACGCACCAATCGTTGTTTCTTTAACAGAAAACAATGTCTTCCCAATTATCTTAAATTGTTATGATAAGAAATCATACATTGATAACATCATGTTACAATTAATGAGTTTCCATAGTAGTTATGATTTAAAAATAATATTCATGGTAAATGAACGTAACAGTTATATTTGGGAATCATATAAATATCTATCTCATACATTAAGTCATGAAATGGACGAAAGATTCTTCGCTTATACTGAAGAAGAAACAAAAGATATTTCTTCATATCTAGATGCTATTTATCAAGATAGAGTAAGTAAGAGTGAAGATAATACTACAGATGAATCTGAAGTAATTAGTAGTGATGATAAAAATAAATATAAGAAGTTTGATACTTATTATATTATTGTTACAGATAATATTATTCATTGTAAAAACACAAGTATCATCAATAGAATATTAAAATCTAATAATAATTATGGTTTCTCAATCTTAATGTTTGAACAAGCAATTAAGAACTTACCAAGTAGATGTAATAAATTCGTAAATATTAATGATACAACTGCTGAAATGTTCGATAAAGAATTAAAAGCAGACAGTCAATTAAAATTTACACCTGATTATGCAATCAATATTGATATTAATAGTATTGTTAGTAAGATATCTAACATACCAGTATCATCACCTGATGCATCATCTCAATTACCAGTAACATTAGAATTCTTAGAGATGTATAAAGCCGGTAAAATTGATCAATTAAATATCTTAAATAGATGGCAAATGAATGATCCAACATTATCATTAAGTGCTCCAATTGGTGTTCATCCAGATGGAAATTTATTTGAATTGAATCTTCATGAAAAAGCTCATGGACCACATGGTTTAATAGCTGGTTCTACTGGATCAGGTAAGTCAGAATTCATTATTACGTATATTTTATCTATGTGTGTTAATTATAGTCCTAACGAAGTCCAATTCGTTCTAATTGACTATAAAGGTGGTGGCTTAGCTGGTGCCTTCGAAAATAGAGAAAAAGGTATTAAAATACCACATCTAGTAGGTACAATTACTAACTTAGATACATCTGAAATGAATAGAACTTTAGTATCTATTCGAAGTGAATTAAAAAGACGTCAAAGAGTATTTAATGAAGTAAGAGATGCTCTAGGTGAAAGTACAATCGATATTTATAAATATCAAAAGTACTATCGTGAAGGTACAGTAAGAGAACCAATAGCTCACTTATTTATCATTTCCGATGAGTTCGCTGAGTTAAAAGCACAACAACCTGACTTCATGGATGAATTAATATCTACTGCACGTATTGGACGTTCACTAGGTGTTCACTTAATCCTAGCAACTCAAAAACCAAGCGGTGTAGTTGATGATCAAATTTGGTCAAATACTAAGTTTAAAGTATGTTTAAAAGTTCAATCTTCATCAGACAGTATGGAAATGTTAAAAAGACCAGAAGCAGCTTATATCAAAGAAGCAGGTCGTTTCTACTTACAAGTAGGTATGGATGAAATCTTTGAATTAGGTCAATCTGCTTGGTCTGGAGCTAAATATATACCAACAGATGTAATAGTTAAAAAGATTGATGATTCAATTCAATTTATTAATAACGTTGGTGCTCCAATAAAAAACATTAATAATGTAATCAAAAAAGAAGATAAAGTAGATATGGGTGAACAATTAACTAATATCGTTAAATACTTAGTTGATTTATCTACTAAAGAAAACATTCATCCAAATCAATTATGGTTACCATCAATTCCTAATGAAATATATATTGGTAACATAATTAAGAAATATGATATTAAACCAGAAGCTTATAAGATAGAAGCTGTAGTAGGTGAGTACGATGATCCTGCTAACCAAAAACAAGGTGTTTTAACACATAACTTAATAAAAGAAGGAAATAGTGTTATCTACGGAATTCAAGGTTGTGGTAAAGAAAACTTACTTACAACAATTATTTATTCAGTATGTATGTATCATTCACCAAGTGAAGTAAACTTCTATATTATGGACTTCGGTGCTGAAACATTAAAAGTATTTGGTAAAATGCCTCAAGTAGGTGAATACCTAACTGCATTTGATGACGAAAAAGTACCAAGTTTATTCAATTTCTTAGAAAAAGAAATGGCTAAGAGAAAAACAATTCTTTCTGACTTTGGTGGATCATATGATCAATATAATTCTAAAGCGAAAGAAAAACTTCCTTTAATTGTTTGTGTTACAAATAATTATGATTCATATGTTGAAAATTTTGAAGAAACACTTGATCAATATATTAAGTTGTTAAGAGAAGGACCTAAAGTAGGTATAATCTTCTTCTTAACTGCAGTATCACCAAATAACGTAACTAGTAGAGTAACTCAAAACTTTACTAAGATTTATGGTTTAAGATTCTTAGATGAATATGACTTAAGATTCTTACTTAATACTGAACCTGGTCAAGTACCTAAGAAAGTATTTGGTCGTGGTATGACACCAGTAAATGAACGAGTATTAGAGTTCCAAACAGCTTATGTTAATGTTCCTGATGAAATTAATGAAACAATTAAAAAATCAGCAGTATCACTTGCTGGTTACTATAAAGAAAAAGCTCGTCCAATACCTGTTCTACCTGGTAAAGTAAATCATATGGTATTACGTGATCAAATTGATGATTCTTCTAATGTACCAATTGGTATTAGTATGAAAGATATTTCTACTGCAACATTTGATTTTAAAACAAATAATATCGTTACTATTACGGGTAATGACATTCGTATGGGAACAACATTCCTTGAAGAATTTTTAAAAGTCTTAAAAGATTTAACTGATACTAATATAGTAATGTTAGATCTATTTAGAACAACAGATGTACCAGCAGGTATAACAGCAACTACTGATCCAGAAGAATTCTTTAAAGCAGCTGATGGTATTATTCTTTCTGAAGAACAACCAGCTGAACAAAGATTAGTTGTTATTACTGGTATTAGTGAATTATTTACTGAAGAAGATTATTCTGAATATAAAGAAAAATTATTTGCTTATTTCGAAAACATAGAGAAGAGTAAAAAGACATCTTATATCCTAATTGATGATTACTTCGCTTATAAGAAAGTTATCGTCGATAGTGACTTCCAAAACTACTATGATGATACTATAGGTATCTGGATAGGTAGTGGCATAGATAACCAAGTAGCATTTACTATAAATGGTCTAACAAGTGATGATACTGAACAATACACTGAAGACATTGGTTACCTAGTTAAAAAAGGTAAATACGAATTAATTAAAATAATGGAAAGCGATGATACACTATGAAAAATAAAATCTTAGTAGAAGTCAAAGTCCCAGAAATAGATGAAACATACAGCGTATTCTTACCAATAAATAAAAAGATGGGAAATATTATTATTCTTCTAAATAAAGCAATAAGCGAAATGAGTGGCGGTAATTTGAAGTTATCAAACTTCAATACCTTATATAATGCTGCAACAGGTAAAGAATACCAAGTAGATGTAATCTTATCTGAAACAGACATTAGAACTGGAACCAAACTGGTATTATTGTCATAAAAAAAGTACTACATAACGTAGTACTTTTTATTTTTTTATATTTAATAAGAAGTGATTAATAGATAGTATATCATCGATAGCTAAATTATTTTCAACTTCGTATTTTTTAATAATAGTATTCAATCTATTCTTAAGATCATTTAAAGATTTAATGGTTAAATACATTTTTTCTCTATCCTTGAGTAAGCTATCTTTCATTTGAAAATTAGGTGGAATCTTAATCGTATTAAATATTTTATATGTAGATTCCAACTTTGTAATTGTCTTGGTAACCGTTCCAAGTAGAGTAGTTTTAATATAATCTACATTAACAACTAGGTTCTTGCTCATATATTATTCTCCTTTGCAAATCTTTCCAAACGATCAGCTTCTTTTACTAAAAAGTCAGCATATTGATATAAAACATCACCAATTTGTTCATATATATCACAATTAGCTAAAACATCTTTTTTATATGCATTAGCATCATCTCCAGTCCAACAACTCATATCATGCATTGTTGTTTGGAAATTTAAAATTGTTTTATTATACTTCTTAGCTAATAATTTTAAGTCTTCGCCATTCTTTTTCATTTTTTTAGTATCAGCACTTAGATTACTCATACAATCACTCCTATATTAAAATAACTGGATTTACCAGTTATCTTAATTCGCAATTTTTTTAATCTCTGGTAAAACTTTATTACTTAAATCTTCCTTAATAGCTTTTAAATCATTACTGACTTTCAATAGGTCATCAGTATTAGTATTATCGCCATCAAGACCATTTTTAAAGCTTTTAGTTAAATCAGTTATATTTGTATTTAAATCGTTTAAATTACTAATAATAGTTTGAATATTCTTTTCTAACAATAAATATTCGCTTTTATTATTCATATAAACACCTTAAATCCTATTTAAAAGTAAACTCTTTATCTTGTTTTTTATACTTAGCATCAATTCCGTCTAAAGCTGTAACGAATTGTTGTAAACGAGATACTAATTGACCTTGAGATGCCTTTAATGAATTTAAATATTTTTGTAATGTATTTAATGTTTCAGTACCAGCCATTGCTGCTTGGATAGTTTTCTTATATCCACTATAATTTAAAGCGTCATCACAAGCTTTATCAACTGCTGATTGATACTTCTTAATAGCGTCCTTCATAGGTTGAACGCCTTTAATATTGATACCTCTAGTAGTATCGTAAGCCATTATAATTCATCCTTTCTAAAAATATATTAATAAATATTAATAAATCTTAATTATTAAATTTTAACAGATCCTTTTGTATAAGTTGTATCTTGGAACTTAGAAAATTGGCCCTTGTAGTTCTTTAAAACAGAAGAGATTTTAGCCTTATAACCTCTAAGTTTAGTTGCTAATGTAGTAGCACAAGCTTCTAAATCAGCTTCGAAGTTTGCTTCATCATTACCATCCCAATACATTCTTAAAGTTTCTTTTAAAGTCTTGTAAGAAGTACTTGTTTTAGGATCAACTTTTTTAGCATCAGCTTCAATTGAAGTTTCAATAACATTAATTAAAGCATTAATACCACTAGCACTATATCCAATAGTAGTACTATCCATGTTTAATGGTTTTTTTGCCATGTAGATATCCTCCTTTCCTCAATTATTTTTCTAGCATGATGTTAGAACTATCATTTCGTACATAGGTATCTACAAGTGTAATCATATCATTACTATAAGTTAAGAAGCTTTTTTTAACAATGATAAAATTAGAACTGAATTCTTCAAATTTTTTCCTCATTAAATCAGCCGCTTCACCTTGATAATAAAGATTAGATTTCTTCATTACATCAGAATACTTATCAAGTATTAATTTAATATCATCTCGATATTTAAGAAGCGTTTCACTGAATAATTTCAATCCAGTTTCATTAATACCAACAACATCCTCCATAATAATTCACATCCTCGTAAAGTTACTACCCTTTACAATAAAAATTATAACACAACCGAAATAATATAACAATAAAATTGTATATGTTTTACGGTTTAAAAATAGAGCAAATAAATGTAAATAAAAGCCCATTAATCAGTTAATTAAAGCGAATATGTAGTATAATGAAATCAGGAAGAGGTGTTATTATGCTTATACTTGCTAAAGCAGCAATGGCTATGATGCTAGGATTTATCTTTTCTATCATCACAGGTCTTGTATTAATACCAATATTAAAGAAAATGAAAATGGGTCAAAATGTCAGTGAGACAGTAGGGGAAAGACATCAAAAAAAGAATGGAACTCCAACTATTGGTGGAATAATTTTTATTCTTCCTACTATAGCAACATTAATACTATTAAGACTTAAAGGAAGTATTGATTTTACCTCCAACTTACTTATCGTAACAGTAGTATTTTGTGCTTACTCTTTACTGGGTTTTGCTGATGATTTTGTTAAAATCAAATGTCAAAACAACAAAGGTTTAACAATATTATTTAAGTTATTAATTCAAATGTTAATTGCTCTCGCTTTCTTCTATATTTATATGAAGAATGGCGGTCAACCAACATTAGAGATTTCATCATTACATTTAGATATAAATTTAAAATGGGCTTACGGTATTTTCATCTTGTTCCTATTAGTAGGTACAAGTAATGCCGTAAATATTACTGATGGACTAGATGGTTTAGCCGGTGGCTTATCATTGATTGCTTTCTTAGCATATGGCTTACTAGCTTGGAATGCTACATGGCTTTCTGGTAACCAAGAATTAGGTATCTTCTGCTTTATCTTAGTTGGTTCATTATTAGGATTCTTATTCTTTAATTCTCATCCAGCTAAAGTATTTATGGGTGATACTGGATCTCTTGCTCTTGGTGGAGCACTAGCAGCAATAGCAATTCTTACACGACATGAATTATCACTTGCTCTAGTTGGTGGTGTGTTTGTAATCGAAACATTATCATCATTAATCCAAATAATTTCAATTATATATTTCCATAAAAAAGTATTTAAAATGGCACCATTACATCATCACTTTGAACAACTAGGTTGGGATGAAAGTGATATAGTTAAAACATTCTATGTAGTTGGTTTATTATTTGCAATGGCTGCTATTACATATGGTGTATGGATTTAAAGCATCTTCGGATGCTTTTTTCATTGTTTGAAAATATAAATGCTTTTGTGATAAAATAAACAATAGAAAGGAAGTATAGACATGAAAAAAATAATCTTTTTATTCGTAGTATTCTTAATTCCTTTCCTATATGTATCAGCTAAAGAAATGCCGGTTGATATTACAGCAGATTCTGCTATCTTAGTTAATTTAGATAATAATACAGTAATGTATGAAAAGAATGCTGATAAAGAAGAAATAATGGCTTCTTTAACCAAAATAATGACAGCTTATACTGTTATTAATCGTGTACCAGATCTAAACAGAAGAATAACTATCACCGAACAAGATTTAGAGGGCTTAGCTGGTTTCACGGTAGCTGGCTTAGAAGTAGACGACAAAGTAACATATCGAGATCTATTATATGCTTTGATACTACATAGTGGAGCAGATGCAGCTCAAGCGCTTCAGAATCACACAGCAGGCAGTAAAGAAGCTTTCGTTAATATGATGAACGAAGAGGTAGCAAAACTTGAATTAACAAAAACTCATTTTGTAGATTCTTATGGTGGCGGAGATGAAAACGTTTCTACAGCTAGAGAAATGTATATCCTACTAGAAGCAGCTTTGCAAAATGAAGATTTTAGGAAGATTTTCTGTACTAGAAGATATACTATGTCTAATGAAAAACAAGTAACTAATTTCACTTGGGTTTTCGCTCAATACCATGGTTACAATCCTCAATATATAATGGGTAATAAATCTGGATATACACCAGAAGCGGGCTTACTATTAGCATCATTAATAAGAGTAAATGAAGTAGATTATATCTTAATAATCTGTAAGTCTGTAGAGAATCAAACAAAAACAACTCATGTCTTAGATACTTACAAAATCATTAATTACTTAAAAGACGTTGATTATGAATATAAAACTGTCTTACCTAAAGGTCATATTCTAGAAGAAATACCTGTTAAAGATAGTACTACCAGTACTTATTTAGCAACCGTTGATCAAAACATCAAACTATATTTAAATAACGAAGAAATGTCTCGTATTATTATTGATAAACATCTAGTAAGAGAATTAGATCCAAATGCCCAAAAAGGTGACCCATTAGGTTATGTTGATATCGTATTAGATGGCGAAGTATTAAAAACATATTATTTATATTTAAATGATGAATTATTCCAGTATAAAAAACCATCTCATCTAATTATTTTAGTAATTATTCTACTAGTAATATTTATGATAATGATATTAACTTTAAACTTATTAATGAATCAAAAGAAAGACAAAGAGAAGAAATAATCTTCTCTTTTTTAATAATTAAAAATTATTAATAATTTAATAATTTATTGAATAATAAAGTTCAAAGTGATAGATTTATTACTATGGTGGGTGATTCTATGCGCAAATTAGACATAGGAATAGATGTCGGTTCGACCACAGTAAAAATGATTGTTAAAGATGACAAAGGTGAAAACTTATATAGTGAATACCGTCGTCATTTTTCAGATACCAAAAAAACTATAATAGATTTATTAAACGAAGTATTAGATCAATTTGGTGATGCTAAATATAGTTTAGTAGCAACAGGTAGCGGAGCTATTTCTCTAGCAAAATATTTAGAAATACCTTTTGTTCAAGAAGTAATTGCTTGTAAAAATGCTATTGCAGCAACTGCTCCAGAAACTAATGTAGCTATTGAACTTGGTGGTGAAGATGCCAAAATAGTTTATTTTGATCATACAGTTGAACAAAGAATGAATGGTTCATGTGCTGGCGGTACAGGAGCTTTCTTAGATCAAATGGCAGTTCTTTTAAACACTACAACTGAAGGTTTAAATGATTTAGCTTCCAAAGGTGAAACTATTTATCCAATTGCTTCTCGTTGTGGTGTATTTGCTAAAACAGACATCCAACCATTATTAAATGAAGGCGCTAAAAAAGAAGATGTAGCTTTATCTATCATGCAAGCTGTAGTTAATCAAACTATCAGTGGTTTAGCATGTGGTAAACCTATTAAAGGTAATGTTATCTTCTTAGGTGGCCCATTAAACTATCTTTCAATGTTAAGAGAAAGATTTGTTAAAACTTTAGATTTAAAAGATAACGAAATAATAATTCCTAAGGATGCTCGTTTATTTGTTTGTGAAGGAGCTATCCTAGATAAACAAAAGAAGAATTATTTAACTAAAGAACAAGTAAAAGAAATAATCAAAAAACTAAAGAAATTCAAAGAATCTGAATCAAATGATTTAGAAGTCTTATTTAAAAATGAAAAAGATTATCAAAAGTTTGTTAAAAGACATGCTAAAGATTCAGTTAAGAAAAAAGAATTAACTAACTATGTTGGAGATGTCTTTGTTGGTATCGATGCTGGTTCTACAACTGCTAAGATGGTTGCTATTGATGGAGAAGGTAACTTATTATATGAAAACTACCAATCTAACCAAGGTACACCAGTTGATACTGTAAAAGGTATGATTCTTGATTTATATTCTAAACTACCAGAGAAAACAATTATTAGAAGTAGTGGATCAACTGGTTATGGAGAAATGTTAATCAAAACTGCCTTTAATCTAGATATTAGCGAAATCGAAACAATGGCTCACTATGAAGCTGCTAATTATTTCCTACCAGGCGTTGAAAGTATCATTGATATTGGTGGTCAAGATATGAAATATATCAAGATAAAAAATGGTGCTGTTGATTCAATCATGTTAAATGAAGCATGTTCTTCAGGTTGTGGTTCATTTATTGAAACACTAGCCAAATCATTAGGTATAACAATTGATGAATTTGTTAAACTTGCTTGTGAATCTAAAGCACCAATTGATTTAGGTTCACGTTGTACAGTATTTATGAACTCTAAAATTAAGCAAACTCAAAAAGAAGGTCGCCCTTTAGGTGATATCTTTGCTGGTTTATCATATTCCGTAATAAGAAATGCTATTCAAAAAGTTATGAAAATTAGAGATGTCGAATCTTTAGGTAAAAAGATTGTTGTCCAAGGTGGAACTTTCTATAATGATGCAGTTTTAAAAGCATTCGAAAATATTACTGGTAAAGAAGTAATCCGTCCTGATATAGCAGGTTTAATGGGTGCTTATGGCGTAGCATTAATCGCTTTAAATAACTACAAGCAATATGAAGATCAAGATATCAAAAGTACAATGCTTACTGTAGAAGAAATAAATAATCTTCAAATTAAAACAATGCATTCACGTTGCCAAGGCTGTGAAAACCATTGTGCACTAACAATAAATATGTTTAACAAAAAATCATTCATATCTGGTAATAGATGTGAAAGAGGTAGTGGAAATAACGGAAGTAATTCTAACTTACCAAATATGTATTCATGGAAATATGATCGTTTATTTAATTATGAACCATTAGATAATGCACCTCGAGGTGAAATAGGTATACCAAGAGTATTAAATATGTATGAAGAGTATCCTTTCTGGTTCACATTATTCACTAAACTAGGATTTAGAGTAGTATTATCAGATCATTCAAATAGAAGAATTTATGAAAGTGGTATTGAATCAATGCCATCAGAATCCGTTTGTTATCCAGCCAAATTAGTTCATGGTCATATAATGAATTTAATTAATAAAGGCTTAAAAACAATCTTCTATCCATGTATTATGTATGAAGATCAAGAATTTGGTAATGCTGATAATTGCTATAACTGCCCAATTGTTCAAAGTTACAGTGAAGCAATCAAACTAAATGTAGAAGACTTAGAAGAAAAACATATTAAATATATGAATCCATTCTTACCATTAACTAAAGATGGATTATATAAAAGAATTCTAGAATTACCAGAATTCAAAGAATATAAATTCACTAAAAAAGAATTAAAGAGCGCTATCAATGAAGCTTTCACTGAACAAGCTAACTACAAAGAAGAAGTTAGAAAAAAAGGCGAAGAATTCATTAAATATATAGATGAACATGATGAGAAAGCTATCGTATTAGCAGGTCGTCCATATCATCTAGATAAAGAAGTAAATCATGGTATTGATACAATGATTAACTCTTTAGGTATAGCAGTATTATCAGAAGATTCAATCTGTCATTTAAGTGAATTAAAATCAAATTTACGTGTAGTTAATCAATGGACATATCATAATCGTGTATATCATGCAGCAGACGTTGTATCCAAACATGATAATATGGAACTAGTTAACCTAAACTCATTTGGTTGTGGTTTAGATGCAATAGTTACAGATCAAACAGAAGAAATATTAAAACGTAATAATAAATTATTTACTACAATCAAAATAGACGAAATAAATAACTTAGGTGCTGCTAAGATAAGGATTCGTTCTTTAATAGCATCTATGAATAAAAGAAATAGTACTAATAAATATGAACCATACGTTTATGAAAAGAACTATTTCAAAGAATCAGATAGAAAACATACATTATTATTCCCAGATATGACACCAACTCATATGCCACTATTAGAAGCTATGTTTAGAAGTGAAGGCTATGATGCAGTATATTTGAGAGAAACTAATGATCAAACCCTTGAAACAGGCCTAAAATATGTTAATAATGATGCTTGTTATCCAGCTTTAATCGTAACAGGTCAATTAATTGCTGCCTTACAAAGCGGTAAATATGATTTAGGTAATACAAGTGTTATTATTTCTCAAACAGGTGGAGGTTGCCGTGCAACTAACTATATCGGTTTAATAAGAAAAGCTTTAAAAGATGCTGGTTTTGAAAAAATATCAGTTCTATCATTCAATTTAAGTGGTCTAGAGAAACAACAAGCATTCCATATGAACTTAAGAATGACAAAAAGAGCCCTACAAGCAGTTGTATATGGCGACTTATTAAGTAAACTACACCTAGCAACAAGACCATATGAAGTACATAAAGGTTCATCACAAGAACTTTATGATAAATGGATGAAAATATGTTATGATGCAGTTCTTAATGGTAGTCATAAAGAATTTAAAAATAACATCCGTAAGATGATTAAAGACTATGAAAAAGTCGAAATAAAACTAACTAATCGTCCTAAAGTAGGTATTGTTGGTGAAATCTTAGTTAAGTATCATGCATTTGCTAATGATCACCTAATAGATAAACTAGAAGCTGAAGGAGCAGAAGTATTCCAACCAGACTTAATGGGCTTTATTAAATACTGTACTATCAACTCTATAATTAAAAGTAAATTATTAAAGAGTGGAATGATGACAGCGGTTGTTTATAAAGCAGCATTAACATTATTTAATTCATATGAAAATGAAGTAAATAAACAATTAAAGAATACTAGATATAGAAAACCATCTAATATTTATCATCTTGAAAAGAATGTAGAAAACATTCTATCTACCGGTAATCAAACTGGTGAAGGATGGTTCCTAACTGCTGAAATGGTTGAATTAATTAAAGAAGGAATCGATAATATAGTTTGTGTTCAACCATTTGCTTGCTTACCAAACCACATAGTTGGTAAAGCAGTTATTAAACGTATAAGGTCTCTATATCCAGATGCAAATATCGTAGCAATAGATTATGACCCAGGAGCATCACATACTAATCAAGTAAATAGAATAAAATTAATGCTTACTGTAGCCAAAGATAATCTAAATAAAAAAGATAATTAATATTTGACAAAACATCTCCCGTGATTATAATAAATATCACTAAAAGGAGATGTTTTTATGCAAAATAAAACAGGAGCAAAGATTGCTCAAAAAGGTGCTGCTTTCGTATTGGCATTTGCTTTAGGCTTAAGTGCAGGTCCTATGATTGCTCAAGCATCAGTACATCCAACTAATGTTGCTGTCGTAGAAGACGAAAGCAAAATTAAAGATCAAAGAGAAAGAGACGTTAAAGCAGTTAAGAAATTTGTAGCAGGTTTTGATATGGCTACAATTGCAAAAGCTATTGAATTATCAGACTACTTAAATGTATTTGATCCAGAAATGTATGAATACACAAACGCTACACCTGGAGAAATACTATACTTAGATATAAATGCTATGTACGCTAATTATCAAGCAGCATTATCAAATCCAGATTTAACAAGTGGATTTATAACAGATGGTTTATATCAAAAACCAGCATTAGATGCTTCAATTCAATTTAGTACAGGAACAGTTAGTAGAGCTATTAAAGATAGAATAGCTAATATCTTTACTACAACAGTAGCATCAGACGAACTAACTGGTACACCAGAAGTATTAATTAATGGTGATGATATTCTTGTATCAGTTCCAACTGTATACGGAATCAGAGTATTCTCAGTACAAGGTTTCTCAGAACCTGGTATAATCGAAACAGTAAGAGAATTAGATACTAGATATAGACTAATTAATAGAAATCTAAGAGGAGATTCAAACGAATATCCTAATGGATTATCATTTAATGGCTTAGAAAGAAATACTGGTGAATCAGTATGGCTATCAATTGGTGATTCAGATATCAAAGAAGTAATATTAAGAGGATTAAATATTGCTAAATCATTATATGAAGATCCAACTATAAGAGTTGATTGGGAATTTGGTAACTATGACCCATTAACTGAACAAGAATTAGATTTCTTAGCTAAAAAAGGTATTGATATTAATGCATTAGAATCTTTTGATAAGACATATGCATATATGACTACTGAATTAGATGAAACTTTAAATATGAGATAATTAATGATAAAATGAACTTATTAATACAATAAGTTCTTTTTTATAGGAGGAAATATGAAATATAAAAGAGTATTAGTTAAACTTAGTGGAGAAGCTCTAGCAGGATCTAAAGGAACAGGAATTGATTTTGACAGAGTTCTAGAATTATGCGGTGAAATTAAAACAATTTCTGACCTAGGAGTTCAAGTAGCTATCGTTGTAGGTGGCGGAAACTTCTGGCGAGGAAGATCAAACCAACAAATGGACCGTTGTACATCAGATTATATTGGTATGTTAGGTACAACAATGAATGCTTTAGCAATAGGCGATGCTTTTAAACAACTAGGTCAAGATGTTAGAGTACAAACAGGTGTTGAAATGCGTCAAATAGCAGAGTTTTATATCAAAGATAGAGCTGTTAAACACCTAGAAAGAGGTAGAGTAGTAGTATTTGGTTGTGGAACTGGTTCACCATTCTTCTCAACTGATACAGCAGCAGCTCTAAGAGCCAACGAAATTAATGCTGATGCCTTAATTAAAGCAACAAATGTAGATGCAATCTATGATAAAGACCCTAAAAAGTATGAAGATGCTAAAAAAATAGCCAAATTATCATATTTAGACGTCTTAAATAATCCAAATATCAATGTTATGGATTCTACAGCAACAACATTATGCATGGATAATGAAATACCTATAATTGTCTTTAATATTAATAAACACGGCAATTTAAAGAAAGTAATTGAAGACAAAAAAATCGGAACAATCGTCACAAATAAATAGACCAAAATTAGACAAAAAACCCCTTTTGTAGTAACATTTAGTTAGTTAAAAAAGGGGGTTTTTAACGTGAAAAAAGTAGTAAGAATTGAAGATTATTACCAAGATCGCGAAGAAGAAATCAAAGATAAACCAAATAAAAAGAAGAGAATTCTAAAGGGATTAAAAAGATTAGTAATTGTTGCATTAATTGCAGCAGGAGCGTTCTATGGATACCAATACTATGAACAAGAACAAGCTAGAAAAGCTTATAGACAATTAGTAATGGAACAAGATGCCATAATTGGTAGAGTACAAGTAGGTAATAAAATACTAGAAGTTGCTTCTCCAGATTTAAGAGAAGTTAATGGTGAACTTGTATGGTCAGCTCCAGTAGGTTTCGTAAGAGATGAAACAGGTTTATGTTACAGAATTCTTCAAGTATCTGGTACAGAAGATGAACCATTAGATAAAGAATATGTTGCACCAGAAGGAATGATCCTTGTAGGTGACAAAGCTGTTGACGTTATCGACCCAGATATAGAATTAATTGATGGAAAAGAAGTAAGAACTTGTCCAGAAGGTTATACACTAGTTGGTGTTATTGGTGTTAAAATAGTTGATGCCATTGAAGTTGAACCAACACTAGGAAGATAAGAATAATTAGGGGGATTTAAAATGAAAAAAGTATTAAAAACAGAAGAGTATTATGAAAATTATGATGAAAAACGTAAAAGAAGACTAACACTTTTATGTGTAGCTGCTATGGTATTATCATCAAGTCTTTATACAGGAGCAACTGTTAAAGAAAAATATGAAAAGAAAATTAAAGAAATAACAGAACATTATGAACAACAATTAGAACAAAACAAAGAAGTTCAAGCAGAAGTAAAAACACCAGAAATAACAATTTATGAAATGGATGAAGGTTTAATAGAAATAACTGAACCAGAAACTCAAGTAATTGATGGCGTTACATACTATGTTGCTCCAAAAGGATTCTGTATGACAGGTGATATTTGTTATAGAGCAGTATCTTGGAGTAATGAAGAACTAGAACAAACTGATGAAAGCCTTGTAACAAGAAATGGTCAAGTATCAATTGGTGATAAACTAATTAGTATTGTTAGACCTAAAGCAAGAGTTCAAAATGATAGAATAGTTTATGCATTACCAGAAGGATATATAAAAGTTGGTAATTATGGAATTAAAGTTTCTGTAATTGCCAAAGAAGAAACAAATACATTAGGAAGATAATTAATAAATTATCTTTTTTTATGCAAAAAAATTCTCTATATAGTAAAATATAAATATAGAGGGTGTATAAAATGAAAAGGGTTACTAAAGTAGAACAAGCAAATATTAGTGAAGAAGAAAAATCAAAAAGAATCGTAAGATCACTAAAAGCAGCATATCTTGCAACGTTAATTGGTTTTGGTAGCTATGCTACTATAGATTCAATTAACAGAATTAATGCATCTAAAGAATACGTCACAATAGAAGATTACGAATTAGCAGAAATAGTAATAAATGAAGATATATCTTTAAAGATAGCTAAACCAGATAAAGTTACAAAAGAAGGTGTAACTACATTAGTACCACCTCCAGGATATATAATTGAACAAGGTTTATGTTATAAATTAGTATGTGAAGGTGAAGCACCATCTGGTTATATTAAAGCAGAAGACGGTAAAACATTAATAAGAACAGATGACTTTAAAGTAACTCCTGAAGGTTACATTATAGTTGGAGATAAAGCAATTGATATAGTGTCACCTAAAGATAGTATTCAAAATGGTTATCGTTATTTCACATTACCAAAAGGTTACTTCCTTGTTGGGGACATTGGGATAAAAATATTTGATTACGAAAAAGAACAAACACTTACATTTAAACCAAGATAAACTAATTGTTTATCTTTTTTATTTGACAAATAAACATATAAACGTATAATAAAATACATTCAAAGGGGGACATACTATGGTAGACGTAGAAGAACAAAAAAAGATTGAAAAGAAAATTAAAGAAAATCAAGAAGCAATTACTGCAACAGAAAAACAAATCAAAATGAATGGTATCAAATCATTATCTTTAGAAGCAATTAGAAATTATAGAGAAGAACTTCAAAAGAAAAGAGAATATGTTAATAAAAGTAGAAGATTAAATAATCATTTTGCAGGGGTATTTGGTACAGGTGCAGTTATTTCAATTGGTGGAGTAGTTTATTCAACTACAAGTTATTTAAGTAATAATATGGCAACAGGCGACTTCAACATTATGGCTCCTATCTTACTGGCATGTGGTGTTACTTTTGCATTATCAGCTGGTTGGATGTTAAAAGCAAGTGAAGAAGAAAAGAATAACATGCAAGCCATCGATGATCAAGTTGTATTGATTGATGAAGAAGCACAAACAAGAACATTATAATAGAGATTAATAAATCTCTTTTTTTATGCTAAAATGTTTGTGGTGATACCTATGATTAGATTAGAAAACATAAAAATATTTGAAGATCTAACTGAAGAGGAAGTAATTAATAAAGCTTTAAAGAAAAACAAAATAGATTCTAATGATGTAGTAGAAACAAATATAATTAAAAAATCTATTGATGCTAGAGATAAAAGAAATGTTCATTATAACTATGCCATAGATGTAGAACTTAAAGATGAAAATAGATACCCGTTTCTAAAAAGAATAGAAATTAAAGAAAAATAAAAAATAAACAAAAAAAGAAATAGTGTATACAAACCTATAATAATAGGTAGTGGACCCGCCGGCTTATTTTGTGCATTAACTTTAGTAGATAATGGGTATGAACCAATTATTATTGAACAAGGATCTAGAGTTGAAGAAAGATTAAAGTACATAGAAGAATATAGAACAACTGGTAAACTAAACGAATTATGTAATGTACAATTCGGTGAGGGCGGAGCAGGAACTTTCTCTGATGGTAAATTAACTACTGGAATTAACTCACCATATATAAAAGAAGTACTAAATTATTTTTATAAATTTGGTGCCCCAAAAGAAATAACTTATCTATCTCATCCTCATATTGGAACAGATAACTTAGTAACTATTCTAAAGAATATCAGAGAGTACATAGAATCCAAAGGTGGAGAATATTACTTCGACACCAAATTAATAAACATTACAAAAGAAAATGATGCTTTATTATTAGATACAAATAATAAACAATTTAAAACTGATTGTTTAGTATTAGCTATAGGTCATAGCGCAAGAGATACATATAAAATGCTATTAGAAAACAACATAGATATGGTAAGAAAAAACTTCTCAGTTGGTGTTCGTATTGAACATAAACAATCTATGATTAATGAATCTCAATATGGAACATACACTAAACTAAACTTACCACCAGCTGAATACAAACTTGCATATCACAACGATGAAAGAAGTTGTTATACATTCTGTATGTGCCCAGGTGGTGAAGTAATCGCTTCTGCTTCTAATAAAGAAGCAATAGTAACAAACGGTATGTCTGAATATAAAAGAGACAAAGAAAATGCTAATGCAGCATTATTAGTTAATGTTTTAACTACTGATTTCGCTGGAGAGGACCCACTAGCAGGAATGTATTTCCAAGAAGAACTAGAACATCATGCTTATATCCTTGGAGGATCTAACAACAATGCTCCAGTACAAAGAGTAGAAGATTATTTGAAAAATCAACCATCAACTAAGATCGGAACAATCGTTCCGTCATATAAACCGGGTTATACATTAACAAACTTAAATGAACTATTCCCAGATTATATTAATAAAACATTAAAAGAAGGAATACTAAGTTTTGATCACAAAATTAAAGGTTTTGCTAATCCAGATGCCATTTTAACAGGTGTAGAAACAAGATCATCTTCACCAATTACAATTACTCGTAATGATAACTTAGAATCCTCAATTCCAGGTATCTATCCATGTGGAGAAGGAGCAGGTTACGCTGGAGGAATAACTTCAGCTGCTATAGATGGAATAAAGGTAGCAATTAAAATAATCGAAAAAGAATAATAAAAGATGATAAAAAATCATCTTTTTTTGTTATTAATTTGCGTAATTTTATATACATTTTGTTGAATAATTGATATACTTATTACATAATGATTAGATATTAGTTAGGGTGGTAAAATATGAAAAAAGGAAGTTATCTAAGATTATTAATCGTATTAATTGGTATAGCATCAATTATTATTAATTTTATGTTATACAAAGACTGGAGAGGTATATTTTACTATACTATTCTAAGTAATTTTTATGTAGTATTATTCTATGGAATAACATTATGTTTAGAATTTAAAAATAAACTTAACAAATCAAACGGATATTATATGTCTAAAGGATTTATGTTACTAGCTATATTATCTACTATGTTTATATTCTTCTTAGTAGTTAATAACAAAGATAGCGTTTACTCTGGTCATCCAGTACAATCTTATTTAGTACATCTAGTAATACCAGTTCTTACTTTGTTAGAATGCGCTCTATATGAAGATAAGAATGTATTAAGATATAGATATGTTATATATTGGGATTTAATGAATGTATTCTATACATTAGTTTTAGTAATATACAGAGGAGTATTTAAAGGTGTCTTCTTAGAAGGAAAACACTATCCTTATGATGTAATGAATTTTGAAAAATTAGGAGCAGTTAAAGGAATAACTAATTGCATTTATATTTTAGTTTTCTTCACAGTTATTGGTTCAATCATCGTATTCTTTGACAATAAAATGAAGAAACCAATATTGGGAGGAAATGAGTAATGAAAGAAGAAGATATAGTCAAATTATTAAAAGATATAGATTCTCTTTCAGATGAAGATAAAAAGAAAAGAGATTTATATTTAAAAAGACTTGGTCCAAGACCAGATGTTAGTAAGTATACTAAAGAAGAATTAGAAGAAAAAGAAAGAATCGCTTTAGCTAACATTCCAGAAGGTCAAATGCTTCAAGGACCAACTACTTTTGTTCCAGAAATAGATAAACCATTCTTACAATACTACACAGATGAAGCTATTATGGAAGATTTACCAGAAGTAACAATTGCTGATTACATTTGGAATCGAAACAAAGATCATATGGATAACGTCTTTGCTGAATATTTCAATGTAAAAATTACATATAGACAACTAAGAGAAAAAGTAAACGAAGCAAAAGCAGCCTTACTTGCTAGAGGTATTAGACCATATGATGGTCAAGGTGAAAGAACAAGAATCGGTATAGCATTACCAACTATGCCAGAAACATTCTATCTTTTCTTAGCCATAGTAGAATTAGGTTGCGTAGCAACAATGATTGACCCAAGAATTAACGAACAAAGAATTCAAGATAGTATTGAAAATACAAACTGTGAATTGGTTTTCTGTGTAGATAGATATAATGAGAAATTTGAAAACGTTGCTAAGAGATTAAATATTCAAAATAGAATGGTCTCTGTTTCAGCAGCTAATTCATTACCATTCTATTTAAAAGCAGGTTACAAACTAACTAAAAAGATTAAAAAAGCCAAATCACTTGGTGATTATAAAGATTTCATCAAAGCTGGTAAAGGTATCGATGCTAGAGACGTAAAAGGTGAATATAGACCTGACGATCCAGTAGCAATCGAATTTACTGGTGGAACAACAAATCTACCAAAAGGAGCAATCCTTTCAAATAGAAATCTTGTAGGTATAGCTGATCAAGAAAAGCATGCCTTCACAGGAAAAGAAGTTGGCGATACATTCTTAGATATCATGCCACCATTCATAGCTTATGGATTAGCATGTGGAATATGCGCAACATTATCTGAAGGTTTAAAATTAAGAATGATTCCAACATTCGAACCTGAAGATTTCGGTAAATTAATCTTAAAATATAAGCCACAACACATAATTGGTGTTCCAAGTTTTTATGAAAGATTAATTAAAGACCCAGCATTACAAAACGCTGACTTATCATTCCTAAAATACTGTATTGCTGGTGGTGACAAACTTCCAGTGGCAGCCGAAGAAAGAATCAACGCATTCTTACTAAGCCACGGAGTTAAGAATAAGATCATTAAAGGTTATGGTATGACTGAATTAAGTTCAGTTGCTGCCGTAAACCTTGATAATAATAGTAATAAATTAGGTAGTACTGGTGTACCATTCCCTAAGAACAATATTAAAGTAGTTGATCCTGAAACAGGTAAAAGAGTTTTAATAGGTGAACTTGGAGAAGTATATGAAGAAGGACCAACTCGTATGGTTAGTTACGTTAACAACCCAGAATTAGATAGACAACTTGTTGCAGAAGATGAAGTAGGCAAAAAGTGGGTTAAAACAGGTGACCGTGGAAAAATGGACGAAGATGGTCATGTCTTCATCGATGGAAGATACAAAAGTACAATTGTTAGACCAGATGGACATAATGTATATCCAGTAGCAATCGAAAATATCATTAATGCCCATCCAGCAGTAGAATCTTGTGTTGTAGTTGGTATTCAAAACCAAGAATTAGAAAGTGGAGAAATACCAGTTGCTTTCATTGTCTTTAAACCAGGATATGAAGATAAGACAGAAGAACTAATTAAACAACTTCATAAAATTTGTTTAGAAAAATTACCACCAAGAGATATTGCTTTAGATTACCAAGTATTAACTGAATTACCAATGACATCTATTGGTAAAGTAGATAGAAAAAGAATAAAAGAAGAATTTGAAGCAGGATTAGCAGAAAAGAAAGCACATAAATTAAGATAAAAAAGGGGATGTATTAAATGGTTAATAACGCCTTTTCAATAGCAACAGTTTTTATTAACGTATTGCTTACAATAGTATATTTCTCTAAAAAAAGAATAGATACTGTTGAAAACCGTATTTACTCATGGTTAGTAATAGCAAACGTTTCAGAATCTGTATTAGCCATCTTATCTTATTTAACTATTATGAATAGAGATAAGATTCCATTAATAAATGAAATAGTATCAAAACTACTAATTTTTGTCATGTTTGTATGGATAATACTTATAACGATTTATATTTTTACTATTGCCATCTTCCGAAAGGAAGCAAGTAAAAAAGCAGGTAATATAATTACATACTGTACACTTTTCTTTATAACAATAGTAGGTGTTTTAATTGTTATTAAACCATTATATTATTATTCAGCACCAAAAGTAGCTTACTCATTCGGACCATGTGCAAACGTTGTATATACATCCGTAGGAATCTGTTTTGCATTCTGCTTATTAATAATAATAAGTAACTTTAAGAATGCGTTCTCAAAGAAACTACTACCATTCTTTGCACTTATCACTTTAGCAGCAATTAGTGTTAGTATTCAAAAAGCAAATCCAGCATGGTTATTAATGACAGCTGTAATTGGTTATACAACATTAATCATGTACTTCACAATTGAAAACCCAGACGTAAAGATGATAGAACAACTTGAATTATTAAAAGATCAAGCAGATAAAGCTAATAATGCTAAATCAGAGTTCTTATCTAATATGTCACATGAAATTAGAACTCCATTAAATGCTATCGTTGGATTTAGTGAGTCACTAAAGGATGACAGTTTAAGAGAAGATCAAGAAGAAAAAGTAAATGATATTATAATGGCTTCTAACAACTTGCTAGAAATCGTTAATGGAATTCTGGATATATCTAAGATAGAAGCTAACAAATTAGAAATAATAAATAAAGAATATGACATCAAATCAGTATTTGATGAATTAATAGCACTTACTAAAGCTCGTATGGGCGATAGTGCACTAGACTTTAGAATTAATATTGATCCAACAATACCTCGTGTATTATACGGTGATAACGTACGTTTAAAACAAATCATCTTAAACCTTTTAACTAACGCAGTTAAATATACTAAAGAAGGATTTATTTCTTTAAACGTATCACAAGTAACAAAAGACAATATCTGTCGTTTGATTATCGTAGTAGAAGATAGTGGTATCGGTATTAAAGAAGAAGCATTACCAAGATTATTTAGTAAGTTTGATAGATTAAATGTTGAAAAATCTTTAACTATTGAAGGTACAGGTTTAGGTCTTGCTATTACAAAGAAGTTAATTGAATTAATGAATGGACGTATCGTAGTTCAATCATTATATGGAAGAGGTTCAAAATTTACTGTATCAATTGATCAAAGAATTATTGCAGTAACTCCTCCAGAAGTTAAAGAAACAAAAGCTTCTGAAAGTAAAGCAATTGATGTTAGAGGAAGTAAAGTTCTTATCGTTGATGATAATGAATTAAATATCAAAGTTGCTTCAACATTATTAAAGAAATATGGCTTAGTCATAGATTCATGTACTAATGGAGCTGAAGCTTTAGTTAAATTAGTAGAACATAAAGAACAATTTGACATTGTCTTCTTAGATGACATGATGCCTCGTATGAGTGGTAGAGAAGTAATGGAAAGATTAAAAAAAGAACCAACTTACCAAACTCCTACAGTTGCTCTTACAGCCAATGCTATCGAAGGTATGAAAGAAGAATACCTAAAAGAAGGATTCAATGATTATTTATCAAAACCAATTGAAAGAAATGAATTAGAAAGAGTATTAAAGAGATTCATTAATAAACAAAACTCAGAAGCAGCTAATGCTACAACAACCGAAGAAGTAAAGAGCGCTATTTCAATTGATGAAACAATTCTTCCAAAACTTGCAGAGCAAGAAGTAAGTGAAGAACCAAAAGTAGAAGAACCTAAAGAAAAGAAAAAAATCCTAATCGTGGATGATGATAATATGAATCTAAAAGTAATTAGCACAATGCTAAAGAATTACGATTTTGATTTAACACTTGTATCTAGTGGTTCAGAAGCAATTATGAAAGTAATTGAAAACAAATATGATTTAGTACTAATGGATGATATGATGCCAGAATTAGATGGTAGCGCTACATTAGATCAACTAAAAGAAATAGAAGGTTTCGATGCACCAGTAGTTCTTCTAACAGCTAACTCAGAAGATGATGTTAGACACAAAATAGAAGAACACGGTTTCAATAGTTACCTTGGTAAACCAATCAACAAAGAAGCACTAAATGATACGATTATAAAGTATTTATGATATAATTAATTAGGATAGGTTGTGATTAAATGAAAAGTATAGATTTTTTAAAAGCACACAATGTAGCTGTTGACCAAAGCTTAGAATTATTTGGTGACGTAGAAACTTATAATGAAACATTAGTTGAGTTTAAAAATGGAATTGATGGAAAGCTTGAAAGAATTGATAAATTCTTTAAAGAAGGCGACATGCCTAACTATGCAATTCTAGTTCACTCACTAAAAAGTGATTGTAAATATTTCGGATTCATGGAACTAGCCGACTTAGCTTACCAACATGAATTAGAAAGTAAAGCAAGCAACATCAACTTTGTAACAGCAAACTATGAAAAACTAGTAACTGAAGCAAAGAAGATTAGAGATTTAGTAAATGACTATTTTACAGATGATCCTACTCCAGTAGCTGCAGCACCAGTTCAACCAGTTGCTCCTGCAGCACCAGCACCAGCTCCAGAAGAGAAGGGTGTAATTCTAGTAGCAGATGATTCTGAAGTAATTAGATTATTTGTTAAAAAGATTTTTGCTGAAACTAAAGACATCGAAATAGCAAAAGATGGAAACGAAGCTATTGAAGTAATAAAAAGATACCAAGCTACAAATCGTATAGAAGCAATTCTATTAGACTTAAATATGCCTGGTGCTGATGGATTCGTTGTTCTAGATTATTTAAGAGATAACAATCTGCTATCACAAATGCCTGTAACCATTATCAGTGGTGATTCATCATCTGATGCAATCAATAGAGCATTTACTTATAATATTGTAGATATGTTAAATAAACCATTCTCTGAAGACAAGATTAGAGACGCTGTAGAAAAAACAATTGCTCAAAAAAAATAATATCTTCTAATTAGAAGATATTTTTTTTATGATATTTCTTATAATTCTATAATTCTCAGATAACTTATATGGATCATCAATTTCAAGGCTATTACTTAATAAGTTATTTATTTCATCGATATTATTATCTTGAGTAATATTATCATATTTAATATGTTTATCTTTTATATAATCATACAATGGTCTAACTATGTTAGTTTGTAATTGATTATTGTAATTAATGCAATGTTCCTTGATATTCATTTCATCAAATAATTGCATAATATTTTTATCATCAATTTCATCTATCATTGATGATATAAGTTTTAATATTTCTTCACACTCTATTACATTAATATAATCAAACACTAAATTCTTAGAAATCTTTTTATATTTAACATTGTAATAATAATTAATATCAATAAGCATATTCTCTAATAATAAGAATTTATTCTTATCATTTAAGATATTGATATATAACTTATCATTCTTTATAGATGAAATAACAACACTATTTGAATTAATAATTTCATTATTTTCATCGATTTCTTTATTAAGTTTAATATTATTAATAAGAGTTGTGACGCGCTTTTGTTTATGGAACAATAACATACCTATATTAATGATTTGTAAGTAGGTATCTTTTGTTTTACCGTTTATCACCTTACTGATTATTTCATTAACTGAAACATCTTTCATGCGCATCACCTCCACAAGTCACTTGTATACTATTACTAATATAATAAAAAGTCAAATTTTGCTAAGGCCTTTTTACTAACTATTCTTAATGTCAAATAGAATAGTTATTTTATTTAAACAAACCCCTAAATATAGTATAATTAAATTGGGTGATAATATGCGTATTATTATATCTGCAGGAGGCACTGGAGGGCACATATATCCAGCCTTAGCAATCCTAAAAAAATTTGAAGAAAATGAAAAAGATTTAGAAGTATTATATATTGGAACACACAATCGTATGGAAAAAGATTTAATACCAGCTAGAGGTATCCCCTATGAAGCATTAGAGATATATGGTTTTTCTAAAAAAGATATATTATTAGATATAAAAAATATCTTCTTAATTAATAAAGCAGAGAAGAAATGTATCAAAATAATGAAGAAATTTAAACCTGATCTAGTATTAGGTATTGGTGGCTATGTAACATATCCTGTTATTAAGGCTGCAGCACGCTTAAAAATAAAAACATTCATTCATGAACAAAACTCTCACCCTGGTAAGACAAATATTGCTCTTCAAAGAGATGCTGACCTTATAGGTGTATCTTTTAAAGAATCAGCAGCATTATTTAAAAAAGCCAAAGGTGAAGTATTCTATTCAGGTAATCCTTGTGGTGAAAATGCTTTATCATTAGAACCAATGGATAAAACAAAACTTGGCTTACATAAGAATAAAAAACTAGTTGTTATAGTAGCTGGATCATTAGGTTCAGCAACTGTTAATGCCAAAATGGTTGAATTCTTACATAATGCTGAAAAAGAAGATTATGAAGTATTATATATAACTGGTAAAGCCTTATATGATGACTTTGTTAAAGAGAATAAGTTTGGTGATAACATAAAAGTATTACCATACCTAGATAACTTAGCAGCATTACTAAAAGTGGCTGATTTAATAGTTACAAGAGCTGGTGCTTCAACTATGAGTGAAATCCTTTCACTTAACTTACCAGCTATCTTTATACCATCACCATTCGTTGCCAATAATCATCAATACTACAACGCCTTAGAACTTAAAAACGCAGGTGCTGGAGAGCTAATTGAAGAAAAAGATTTGACAAGTGAAACACTTACTAATAAAATTAATGAGGTGTTAGGTGATCAACACAAAATTGATGCAATGAAAGAAAATCTTAAAAAGTTGAGCATGAACAATAGTAGTGACTTAATCTATGAGAGATTAAAGGAAATGATTAAATGAAAGAGCTTTTAGAAAATTACGCCGAAGTAGAAGAAAATGTATCATTAGTCAAACTAAACACATATCATATCGGTGGCATGGCTAAATACTTAGTAAAGCCAAATTCTATTAATGATTTAGTAGAAGTATTAAAAGTATTAAAAGAAAAAAATATTAATTATTTTATATTAGGTAATGGTTCTAATATTGTATTAAATTCTAAATTCTATGATGGAGTTGTTTTAAAACTAGATAAATTAAATGGTATTGAAGTAGCTCCAGATTTAAATACAGCATATGCTGAAGCAGGAGCCATGATTGGCAAAGTAACTCTAGAAACAGTTAATAAAGGTTTAACTGGTCTAGAATTTGCTGCAGGTATTCCTGGTACAGTAGGTGGTTGTATTTATGGTAATGCAGGTGCCTATAACGCTTGTATTATGGATTATGTAGAATCAGTTACCGTAATAGATGATGAATATAATATTGAAATAATTAAACATGAAGATATTGAATATGGTTATCGTACAACTATGTTCAAAGAGCAAAAGAAGTATGTTATTGTAGCAGCTAAGTTCTATCTTAAACCTGGCGATAAAGCAAATTCTTTAGAAATGATTAAAGAACGTCAAGAAAGAAGAGCAGCTACACAACCTCTAGAATATCCTTCAGCAGGATCTGTATTTAGAAATCCAGATGGTGACTACGCTGGAAGACTAATTGAATTCTGTGGATTAAAAGGAGCACGTATTGGTGGAGCAGAAGTATCTGAAAAACATGCCAATTTCGTAATCAATAAAGAAAATGCTTCAAGTAAAGATGTTCATGATTTAATTTGTTATATTCATGATACAGTTTTAGATAAAACAAACGTAGATTTACAAATAGAACAAGAATTCATTGGTTGGGAGTAATATAAATGAGTAGGGTAAATAAAAAAAGGCGCAAGAAATTAAAAGTAAAACTATTACTAAAAATATTATTAGTAATAGCAATATTATTTTGTTCAATTCAATATCTCTTTAATGTTCGTACAAAGAATATTTATGTAAAAGGAAATACATTAACTAAAGATATTGAAATAATCAAAGCAGCCAAATTAGAAAATTACCCTAAACTAATCAAAATAAGACCAAAAAAAGCAGCCAGTGAAATAACTAATCTACCATTAATAAAAAGCGCCAAAATAAAAAGAAGTATCTTTGGTAAAGTAACTATTACAGTAGAAGAAAGAAATGTCTTATTCTACTATCGTTATAACGATAAACTAGTTACTTCAGATAATACTCAAATAGATGATAACAATTTATATCTTGGTTATCCAACATTAATTAATTTCACACCAGATACTACCTTAGAAGCACTAGTAAAAGGATTAAATAAAGTAGATCCTAATATCATTAAAATGATAGATGAAATAGAATATGAACCATATAAATCAGCAGATGGTGAAATAATTGATGAAAATAGATTTAAATTATTTATGAATGATGCTAATACTATTTATATTGATACAGCTAATATTAAAAGATTAAATCAATATTTAGAAATATATGCATCATTAGATATGGAAACAGTTAAAGGTGTTTTATACTTAGATACAATTACAGAAGAAAATATTTTATTTGAAAGTTATCAATCAGTTGCTGAAACTCAAGAACAACTTGCTAAAAGAGAAGAAGAGAAAAAAGACCAAAATAACGAGCAAGAAGAAAAACCAAGAAATACAACTATCAACGCTGATAATGGCCGAACTGAATCAGGTGATAACTAATGAATTATAGTAAAGTTATGGAAGATATTATATCTTCCTTTAATGGTTCTAAGAAGAAATTATTATTACATAGTTGTTGTGCTCCATGTTCATCACATGTAATAGAAACTTTAACACCATATTTTGATATTACAATTTTATATTACAATCCTAATATTGAACCATATGAAGAATATGTAAAAAGAAAAAATGAAGAAATACGTTTTATCAACGAATTTCCTCATACTAATAAAATAGATATTATGGATTGTGATTATGATAACGATAAATTCCATGATATTTGTAAGGGTTTAGAAGACCTAGAAGAGGGCGGACCACGTTGTATCAAGTGTTATTACCTTCGCCTAGAAAAAACTGCTAGTGAGGCTAAAAAAGGCCATTATGATTACTTCTGTACAACCCTAACAGTAAGTCCATATAAGAATAGTCAAAAACTAAACGATATTGGTCAAGTACTAGAAGAAAAATATGATATTAAATACTTATATTCTGATTTTAAAAAGAAAGAAGGATATAAAAGAAGTATTGAACTATCAAAACAATATAACTTATATAGACAAGATTATTGTGGATGTATCTATTCTAAAAGAAATAAAAAAGATTCCGATTAAGGAATCTTTTTATTTATCTAAATCAAAGTTCTTAATATATTCATGATAAGCTTTATAACTATCATCTTTTACTTGTACTTTATTATAAGTAACATCTAAATACTTACATACTTCTTTAACAAAATAATCTGTTAAATAAGGATTTCTAACTAATATAGGTCCTAACAAATAAGTTCCATAGAAATTATTATCATGAATACCTTCAAAATTCATATTCTTATTATAACCAGTACCACTAATTACTTTAAATAGACTATCTCCACAATTACTCATCTCTCTTGATCTATTTTGGAAACCAATTACTTTATAATCAAATAAATCAGTAGAGTAGCATTGTTCTCCAACAATTCTTTCACTAGCTTCTCTAGCTTTAAAATTAAATAAAGCTAAACATTCTTTAAAAGAACCATCTAAGTTTTCAATTCTATTACCAAATAATTCAATTGCATTACCAGTAACAATAACGAACTTTTTACCATCAATAAATTCTTTAACTTGATCTTTATATTTATTAAAATGTTCTATAGCTAACAACTGATTTTCTTCACTACCAGTACCTATATAAAACATATCATATTTACTAAAATCAATCTCATCTTCTAAAGATAAATAATCTACGCTAGCTTTAATATCTTGTTCTTCAATCTTTTTACTTAAATATCTGATATTACCATTCTCACCATAAAGGTTCATTAAATCATAATATAAATGAGCTATCTTAAATGTTTTCATTTAGATTCATCTCCATTCATTAATGCTTTAATATTAGCAGTCATATCGAAACATACCATTGTATATAATTTACCTTCAGTCTTATTCTTAATAGTTGGAATTAACTTAGTATTAATATCATCAACTAATATAATCTTATCTTTAGGTATCTTAGCAAATTCTAATCTAGTAGAAACATCATATCTAAATCTACCAATACATATTATTTTATCTATATCTTTATTATTTAATAATTCAAAATCTACATCCCATAACCAAGATAAGTCATTAAAATGATATCTTCTAGATACATTATCAAAACCTAATATAATAGATTTCTTTCCTTTTTGATTAACTATATATTTAATTGATTGATAATAACTTAAATTATTTTCATTCTTACTTTCTAACATAGTTAACTCTCTACCAGCAAAGTTATATACTTTACCACGTTTACTTGGAAGTTTATCTTTTGTAATAGATGCTGTAATATCTTCATCGCTTAAACCAATCTGTCTACACAAAGCATAAGCAGCAACAGTGTAATATAACGCATATAAAACATCATTATTTAAATAAACTGTATTACCATTGATTCTTATTTCATTTGCATCATAATCTACATTAGTAACTTCAAAATCAACTTGACCTCTAGCAAAGTCTCCATTAGGACATTCATAATTACCTATATGTCCATATTGATAATATTTATAATGTAACTTACTATGACAGAAAGGACAATATTGATAATCTAATGACAAACTTTCACTAGTTTCATAAGAATCACTCATCTTGCATACACCATAAGTAGTAATTCTCCCTTTATGTTTATATCTTAATCTATTTAATAAAGGATCATCTGCATTAATAATTAAATTAACTTGTTCATTAACTGCAGCCATAATATCTTTAAATACGATATCAGGATGTCCATTACGTGCCGGTTGATCTCTTGTCATATTAGTAATAATTAAATGACTTGGTTTATTCTTACCAAATATTAACTTTAAATGTCTTTCATCACATTCTAATAACAATATGTCATGTTTAAAGTTACCTCTAATATCACAATTATTTAATATTAATGTTGTAGCAGCTAATACACCATTAGAACCACTATTGTTATAACAAACATCATAACCATTATCTTTTAATACATGATATATCATATCAGTTGTAGAACCCTTACCAGATGAACCAGTAACAGCAATAACAGTTTCAGGATATTTAACTTTCTCTAATATCTTTTTTTGCTTAAACCAATCATAAACTATATTACCTGGTAAAACCGATCCGTTCTTTCCAAATAACTTACATACCTTTGTAACTAATTTGTTTAATAAAACACAAAAAGCAATTCTCATATAGATCACCTAAAAAAATTATACCAAATAATAGAAGATTTATGGTTAAAAAGACATTCTTTTACATATTTTTTTATAGTATAATCTATTCGAGGTGATTACATGAGTACTAAATATAACTTAGAACATATTCTAGAAGATTTAAAAGTAAATAATTATACTAAGTTTGTTAATCCCTTAGAATTTAAACAAATCAAAAACAAAATAAACATAAATAAATATAATGTTTACAAACCATTTGAAGATTGTTCTAAAGTAATCATCTATAAAACCTTACCAGATATATCTTTATTAAAGCTATCTAGCGTTGAAGAAATAAGACACCAAGAAATAATGAAATGTATGTTTGAACTTGGTATCAAAGAAGATATGTATGGTGATATTGTCATAAAAGACAATAATGCTTATATCTACATACTTCCAAGTATTAAGGATTATATTCTATATAACTTTAAAGATTATAATCGTAAAATTCAAGATATCGAAGAAATAGATCCAGAATCACTAAATGATTATGAAATAAACTATGAAGAGAAAGAAATAATCGTTTCTAGTTTAAGAATTGATAATGTTCTATCAACTCTTTTAGGCTTTAGTCGTAAAGAAATTACTGATAAGTTTAAAGATAAAGAAGTCATCTTAAACTATGAATTAATAACAAAATATACAACTAATCTAAAAGAAGGGGACATTTTTAGTGTTCGTCGTTATGGTAAATTCAAATTTGATTCAATAAAAAAAGAAACTAAAAAAGGTGGTTTAGTAATAGTAGTCAAGAAGTATAAATAATTCTTGATACCTAAAAACTCCTTTGTTATAATACAAATTACCAAAAGAAGGGGGATTTATTATGATTCCAGAAAGAGTAATAAAAGCAAGTAACGACATGCTTGATAGAGAAAAAAGTAGAGTTACAGGCAGAAGAAGAACGAATTATAAAAAAAGAGAAGATTTTGAACCGACTTTTGATACAGAAGACCCATCATTAGATGTATCAGAAGATGAATTCACAGAATTAGAAGGTCAATTAAGAGAACCAGAAAATCCAAAACCAAAAAGAAAACTAAGTAAAAAAGGATTAGCAGTTATTGTGGCAGCCAGTTTAGCAACTGGTGCAGTTGCTTCATACTTTGGTTATCAAGGTATCTTAAATAATCAAGATGCAGTACGTGGCTACCATTTAATTAATGATTTTAAATCAGGTAGTGTTAGTTTAATACCAGGTAGAATATTTACTTATCAAAATCACGACTTTGAATATACTACTGGTGAACACTTCATTGAATCAGCAGAAAAAAAAGACATCGAAATCATTCGTCTTGGTGATCAATTCATTACACCAAACGGTGAAAGAGTAGCAAGAGTTGAACTTGAAATAGAGGTAACTAAAGCTAAACCAATTAGAATGTACGAAGTAAATGGTAAATCATTCTATATTGAACCATATGGTTATGAATGGAATGGAACAAACAGTCAATGTGAAACAACTGAAACTGAAGTAATAGAAAGATATGTATATGCCAACGCAGATCATAACTACTATCAAACACCAGTTCCAAATTCACGTGTTAAAAGCATTTTAGCATATGAAGAATTTGATTCAATTACATACGAAGAAGCTAAAAAAATGAATCTAATTGCTGATATAGATGATGCTCATGTTCAAGATACAAATGAAGTATGTAATATAGCTACATTAAGACTAGTTCCAAATAATCAAAAATAATGCAAAAAGTACTTGTTATAAGTACTTTTTTTTGATACAATAATTCCGGTCTTTTAAAGACCAAATAAGCACATATATTGTTTGTATTATCTAGTGGCCATAGGTTGGTAATGCATAGATATATGGAAGATATAACGAAAAGGAGAGTGAAAAATATGGCAGTAGTTTCTTTAAGTTACTTATTAGAAGCTGGAGTTCATTTTGGACATCAAACTAAAAGATGGAACCCAAAAATGAA
>JAEEGL015698919.1_pt1 | contig 41173 bp, 32 predicted proteins | sample 9134231 | NCBI WGS metagenome assembly JAEEGL01 (sample SAMN16246548, study PRJNA631951) | gut metagenome | biome: gut microbiome; feature: rumen; material: fiber-attached | host: Bos | place: Iran: Karaj | collected 2018-10
CCCAAAATCATGAGGAGGAATTGTATTGGAGGAAATGAATGACGGAAGACGATGGCATGACGATGATGACGCAGCAGGATCTGTTCGATGAAGCGAACGGCATCCGACATTTCCAAACGATCGACAGCGACGCGCTCTTCGACATGCAGCTCGCGCGGCGCAGATACGTCGTCGAAGGACTGCTCACGGAAGGGCTCACGCTGCTGACCGGCGACCCGAAAATCGGCAAATCGTTTTTCGCGCTCAGCCTGAGCGTCTCCGTTGCGAAGGGCGTTCCGTTTCTCTGCTTCCCGACGCAGAAATGCGGCGTGCTCTATTTCTGCTTTGAAGACGACGCGAAGCGTCTGCAGCAGCGTCTTTTCGAGATGTCGGAGGAGGCGTTCTCCGGCCTGCATTTCTGTCAGGAGATCCTGCGCCTCGGCGAAGGATTCATCGAGACGCTGTCGTCGTATCTGACGGAGCATCCGGACACGAGGCTGGTCGTCGTCGACACGCTGAATTATATCCGCCCGGATAAGTTCACGACGAACATGTACAAGAGCGACTACGACGACATGATCCTTCTGCATCAGCTCGCGCAGAAGTTCAGCGTCGCGCTGCTGCTCGTTCATCATCACCGCAAGGCGCTCGGCAAGGACGATCTGCACGCGGTGTCCGGATCGACGGGGCTGACCGGCGGCGTCGACAACTGCATCAGCATCGAGCGTCCGCGGCGCAGCGAGAAGTCCGCCGTGCTCAAGGTCGTGAGCCGCGACATGGAATCGTTCGAGATCAAGACCGCCCCCTGCCCGGAAAAAGGGCAGGGGACGGTTGTTCTTATTATCCGAGAAGCAAAAGAAGAAATCGATAGCTGGTACCAAGCCCGCAGCATCATGTGCTTTTGGGGGGAACCCAACTCGGAAAAATCCGGACTATCGATTTCCAATAATAGTATATCATAAACCGAACCGACTGTCAACTCGAAAAGCAAAATGCTTACTGCTGGCAGATCACCGGGACTTTGCTGCATCCCTCAGCAATGTCAGACGTCTGAAAAACATATCCCGTCGGGCATCATCCGAAAACCTTGATTCGTCCTGTATGTGTTCCGTCTGTAACTTCTGCCTTTTCTACGGATTCTCTCTGGAGTTCCGGAAAAAGCAGGAGTATGATTGTGGCAAACCCACGAAAGTAGTTCAAACCCATATCATTTTTGCTTCGCAAAAATGAGGGGGTCGAACCGTAACATTCTGCGAAAGATAAAAGAGGCAGTAAATTGCCTCTTTTATCTTTGGCGGAGAGGAAGTGATTCTGAACCCCGGTTTTGCGCGGAGTGCAGCGGGGGCAGGGCACAGCGCCGCAAAACCTTATCATTTTCGCTGGCGCGAAAATGAGGGGTTCGGATCATGCAGTTTCGTGAAAAACAGGAGAAGCCCGAAAGGGCTTCTCCTGTTTTTGGCGGAGAGGATGGGATTCGAACCCATGGTTCCTTTCGGAATCGCTGGTTTTCAAGACCAGTTCCTTAAACCGCTCGGACACCTCTCCGTATTCGATTGTGCGAAAAGTGATAGAAAACTGATAGATGCGGATCCGTTTCCCTGCGTGTCAAGTCCGCGAAAAACGCAGAAAAACGGAGAAAAAACGAGAAATCAAGAGATTGACCGCTATATCGAGTGACGAACGTCCTCCGATTTCAAGACCGCCTCGTTATGACCGCTTCGATAACCCTCCGTGTCCCGTCACGCTCCATATCATAGCACATTTTCCCCGGAATGTCAAGCCTTTTTCGGACGGTCGGAAACGGAGGCGGTCGGTATCCCCGACCGCCTCCGGCACAAAGACAGGGTCATTGCTCGACCCGCACGGTGAAATCCCGCTCGAAGCGGCGGCGGAGCGCGTCGAGCGGCTCGCCGCGCAGCGGCTGCGTCGCCGCATAGGCGTACGTGAGTCCCATGGCTTCATACTTGCCGCTCCCCAGACGATGGAAGGGAAGAAGATCCACCGCCCCGATCCCCATGCCGCCGAGCGCCCGGCAGATGCCGTCGACGGACTCGTCGTCCGTATTGAAGCCGGGGATCAGCGGGATCCGGATCCGCACGGATTTCCCATCGGCGAGCAGGCGGCGCAGATTGTCGGTGATCCTTGACAGGTCCCCGCCGATCACCGTCCGCATGAGCGTCTCGGACGCCGTCTTGAAGTCGTAGAGATACGTGTCCGTATAGGGATTCATTCTCTCAAAGTTGGCATAGGGCACGTATCCCGCGGTATCGACGTATACCGAGATCCCCTCCCGGCAGAGCAGGGAAGCGAGCTGTGCCGCGCCCTCGGACTGGAGCATGACTTCGCCGCCGCTGAGCGTGACGCCTCCGCCGCTTTCCGCGAAGTAGTCGCGGTCGGCGAGCAGCTCCGGCAGCAGCGCTTCGCACTCGACCGACATGCCGCGGACCTCCCGCTTGCCTGTCGCCTTGTAGAAGAGCTGCGCCGGCTGCGGGGAGATCGTTTCGGGATTGTGGCACCACGGGCAGCGGAGCGGGCATCCCTTGAAGAAGATCGTCGTGCGGATCCCCGGTCCGTCGCCGAGAGAGAAGTGCTGGACGTTTGAAATATTGAGCAGCATAACGGCGGCGCTTACTCCTGCTGGCTGCGGCTGAGGATGTCGTACTGGACGTCGCGGCCGAGCGTGACGTAGTAGGCGGAGAAGCCGGAGACGCGCACGACGAGATCGCGGTAATTCTCCGGGTGATCCATCGCGTCCACGAGCACCTCGCGGGAGGTGGCGTTCATCTGGAGCTCCTGCCCGCCGTTCTTGAAGTAGACGCGGATGAGCGCGGCGAGCGCGCGCAGGCGATCGCCCTGGAAAGCGGACGGGGAGAACTTCTGATTGACGACGGTGCCGCCCGCCGATTTCGTGTAGTCCGGTTTGGAGACGCTGCGGAGCGCGACGGTCGCGCCGAGGTGGTCGCGCCCGTGCGTCGGAGAGGCGGCGTCGGAAAGCGATTCGCCGCGCAGCCGCCCGTCCGGCGTCGCGTTCACTTCCTGACCGGCGGAAATATTGGCGGTATTCGCCGCCATCAGGACGTAGTACGGACCGCCGTCGCGCGTATGATGACGGGAGAAGCAGGCGTTGATATAATCGAGGAACCACACGGCGTACTTGTCGACGAAGTCGTCGCCGTTGCCGTATTTCGGGGCGGCGAGCAGTTTTTCACGCAGCTCCTCGTACCCCTCGAAGTTGGCGTTCAGCGCGTCGCGCAGCTCGGCCAGCGTCGCCTCGTGATCGATGAAGACGACCTTCTCTACGGCGGCAAGGGAATCCGCCACGGTGCCGACGCCCATGGCGCACGCGCCGTGGACGGAAGGATAGAGCGCGCCGCCGTTGTTGATATCCATGCCGCGGCCGATACAGTCGTAGCAGAAGCAGGAGAGGAACGGCTCGTTCACGGCTTCCTGACTGAGCAAGTCGGTGCGGTTGTGGATGCGGAGACAGTATTCGCTGACGCCCCAGTCGAGCTGCGCCTCGAAGTTCTTCATGAACTGCTCCATCGTGGTGATGGATTCCGCCTCGCCGAGCGCGAGCCCGCAGGACGCGGTGGACTGAGACATACCGTTATTGAAGACGTAGTCGAGGAAGAGCGGGGTATTGAAGCGGTCGTCCACCCACGGCGGCTGCTTCCCGGTGATGAAGTTCTCGATGCAGCCGACCATCGAATAGTTGTACACGTCCTCGCGGGCGTAGCCGTAGCGCGACAGGCCGGGGATGTTCACTTCGTCGTTCATAAGCGCCGGATAGCCGAGCCCGGTGCCGATGCTTTTCAGGCATTCGATGAGGAAATCGTCCGGCGTGTCGGAGCGGATGCGCGCGGAGAGGTTCGGACCGGGGATATTGCAGTTCTTCACCGCTTCGACGACGCAGTAGCTGAGCTCGTTCACGGCACAGGAGCCGTCGGGGGCGGTCCCGCCGACGCAGATGTTGACGACGTCGCCGAGCAGTTTGATGAAGACGTTCTCGAGCAGTTCCACGGCGAATTCCCGCGTGATGATCCCGTCCTCGACGTCCTTTTTATAGAACGGCCAGAGGTACTGGTCGATCCGCGCGAGCGCCATGGCGTAGCGCCCTTCCATGAGGAAAGCCGTATGGCAGAACCACACGAGCTGGAGCGCTTCGGCGAAATGCCGCGGCGCGCCGTCGAGGAGCGCCCGGCAGTTGCCGCGGATGAACGCGAGCCGCTCTCCGTCGTAGGCGGGATCGCCGATGAGCGCGTCCGCCGCGTCGGCGTAGTGGGCGATCATGGCGGTGAAGCCCTCGAGCGTGATGCGCATGTCCTTCAGCGTTTCGACGCGTTTCCCGTCGTGCGCGTGGCGTTCGAGCGAGCGGTCGACGTCGTCGATCAGACCGCCGACGCCCTTCGAAAGGATGACGCGGTAATCCGGCGCGTAGTGGTCGTTATTCGTTCCGAAGTGACGGCGGCCGAGCATGCCGACCATGTGCTCCGCGTACTTGAGCTGTTTCTCTTCCTCTTTTACGAACAGGCAGTGACCGTTCCCGGTGATGAGCTCGTGGGCGAGGATGCGCGGCTTCGGCGCGGAGAACAGCGAATAGAGCATGTTGGCACGGATCCGCTGCGGCGCGGCGTTCGGATCCTGACGGAGACCGATAAACTTGAAATAGTGGGGGGCGTAGGCGCCTTCGGGCGTGTGCCGGAGATCTTCCCGGAGGTCTTCTCGGAGAGCGTTTGACGGCTTCATGGCAGACTCCTTTGAATATAGAATTAGGATGTTCTTTATGGATTCATTGCCGCGGGAAACGGGAGCGTTACTCCTGCTGGGTGCGGCTGAGGATATCGTACTGGACGTCGCGGCCGAGCGTGACGTAGTAGGCGGAGAAGCCGGAGACGCGCACGACGAGATCGCCGTACTTTTCCGGATGCTCCATCGCGTCCACAAGTACCTCGCGGGAGGTGGCGTTCATCTGAAGCTCCTGCCCGCCGTTCTTGAAGTACACGCGGACGAGCGCGGCGAGCGCGCGCAGATGGTCGCCCTCAAAGGCGGAGGGGGAGAACTTCTGATTGACGACGGTGCCGCCCGCCGATTTCGTGTAGTCCGGTTTGGAGACGCTGCGGAGCGCGACGGTCGCGCCGAGGTGGTCGCGTCCGTGCGTCGGGGAAGCGGCGTCGGAGAGCGATTCGCCGCGCAGCCGTCCGTCCGGCGTCGCGTTGTCGCTCGCCCCGGCGGAAATGTTGGAGATGTTCGCCGCCATCAGGACGTAGTACGGACCGCCGTCGCGGGTACGGCGGCGGGAGAAGCAGCCGCTGATGTAGTTGAGGAACCACACGGCATACTTGTCGGCGAAGTCGTCGCCGTTGCCGTATTTCGGCGCGGCGAGCAGCTTGTCGCGCAGCGCCTCGTACCCCTCGAAGTTGGCGTTCAGCGCGTCGCGGAGCTCGGCGAGCGTCGCATCGTGATCGGTGAAGACGACCTTCTCCACGGCGGCGAGGGAATCCGCCACGGTGCCGATGCCCATGACGGCGGCGCCGTGCACGGACGGATAAAGGCTTCCGCCGTTGTTGATATCCAGCCCCCGTCCGATGCAGTCATGGCAGAAGCAGGAGAGGAACGGCTCGTTCACGGCCTCCTGGCTGAGCATGTCGGTGCGGCTGTGGATATCGAGACAGTGTTCGCTGACGCCCCAGGCGAGCTGCGCCTCGAAATTCTTCATGAACTGATCCATCGTCGTGATGGATTCCGCCTCGCCGAGCGCGAGCCCGAAGGAGCCGCAGGTTTGGGAGACGCCGTTGTTGAAGACGTAATCGAGGTAGAGCGGCGTGTTGAAGCGGCTGTCCACCCACGGCGGCTGCTTCCCGGTGATGAAGTTCTCGATGCAGCCGACCATCGAATAGTTGTATACGTCCTCGCGGGCGTAGCCGTAGCGCATAAGTCCCGCGAGATTGACCTCGTCGTTCATGAGCGCCGGATAGCCGAGCCCGGTGCCGATGCTTTCAAGGCATTTGAGCAAAAAGTCGTCCGGCGTGCCGGGCATGATGCGCGCGGAGAGATTCGGTCCGGGCACGCGGCAGTTCTTTACCGCCTCGACGACGCAGTAACTGAGCTCGTTCACGTCGCAGGAGCCGTCGGGGGAGGTGCCGCCGACGCAGATGTTGACGGTGTCGTTTACGATCTTTATGAAGACGTTCTCAAGCAGCTCCACGGCACGAGAGCGCGTGAGGATCCCGTCCTCGACGTCCTTTTTATAGAACGGCCAGAGGTACTGATCGATCCGCGCGAGCGCCATGGCGGAGCGCCCCTCCATGCGGAACGCGGTGTGGCAGAACCACACGAGCTGGAGCGCTTCCGCGAAGTGCCGCGGCGCGCCGGATACGAGCGCCCGGCAGTTGCCGCGGATGAACGCGAGCCGTTCTCCGTCGTAGGCGGGATCGGCGGCGAGCGCGTCCGCCGCGTCGGCGTAATGGGCGATCATGGCGGAGAAGCCCTCGAGCGTGATGCGCATGTCCTTCAGCGTCTCGACGCGTTTCCCGTCGTGCGCGTGGCGTTCGAGCGAGCGGTCGACGTCGTCGATCAGACCGGGAACGCCCTTTGAAAGGATGACGCGGTAGTCCGGGGCGTAGTGGTCGGCGTTCGTCTTGAATTTCCTGCGGCCGAGCATGTTGACGATCCGCTCCGCGTAGGCAAGATACGCCTCCTCTTCCAAAGCGAAGAGGCAGTGGGTGTTGCCGGCGATGAGATCGTGCGGGAGGATGCGCGGCTTCGGTTCGGAGAAGAGCGCGCGGATCATGTTGGCGCGGATCCGCTGCGGCGCGGCGTCCGGCTCCTCGCGGATCGCGCGGAATTTGAAACAGTGAGGAGCGTAGACGCCCTCGGGGACGGCAAGGATCTCTTCTCTGAGAGCTTGAGTAAGGCTCATGGCAGACTCCTTCGGCCGTGCGGTATGGCGCTTGCACGGTGCTGCCTATAGTATAATACATTTCCCCGGATAAGTAAATAGACAATCTTCATGCATCTTGACAATCTTACACGAAAATCGTATAATTGTGAAGGAGGTGACGGTATGGAGACGGTCGATTATACGGAACTGCCGCGGATCCGCTTTGCCCATGTTTTTCAGGCGGAACAGTACGAATTTTTGATGGGAGAAGCGCCGGACCGCGCGGAGATCACCTATATCGCGGACGGGGAGATCACGGTGCGCAGGGAAGGGGAGAGCTATGTTCTGCACAAGGGGGACGTCCTCTGCAATCTGCGCACGGCGCCGCTCGAGATCCGGGCGCCGACCTTCCACTGCCACCATACCGTTCAGTTCCGCGCCGCCCGGGAGGTGCTCGACGCGCCCGGCGCGCTCCGCCTCCCGCTTATCACGCGCGCGCAGGACGGCACGTCCCGCATCTGCGAGCTGATCGACGAGTGCATCTACCGTCCGACCGGACAGAAGGGAGGCGCCGCAAGGGATGCGGCGTACGTTCTCGGCATCCTCTGCGAGATCGACCGAGTGTGCCGGAGCGCCCGGCACCTGTCGCAGAACGCCGGGACGCTGCTTACCGAGCGGGCGATCCGTTATATCCATCGGCATATCCACGACCCGATCCGGCTCTCGGAGATCGCGGCGCATCTCGGCGTTTCCGAGGGATATCTGTGCAGTACGTTTTCCGCGAACGCGGGGGTATCCGTCATCCGATACGTGAATTCCATGAAACTGCAGGGGATCCGCGAACTGATCGAAAGCGAGAACGTCAGACTCTACGAGGCGGCGGCACAGTACGGCTACTCCGATCCGAACTACGTCAGCACGCTGTACAAGCGTACTTTCGGACACACCGTCACCGCGAAGCCGAACCGTCCTCTGTCCTCCGGCGAAGAGAAACGGGAAAAGAAAAAGGAGACGACGTGACCGCCGTCTTCCGTTACGCGTCGGGAGCGCCGTCTTCCGGGGACTCGTCGTCCGGCGCGGCGTCGGAGGGCGAGCCGAAACGACCGCGGCCGCGCAGGATCATGCCGATCCCCAAAGAGAGCACGACGGCGAAGGCGGCGGCGCCCGAGATCACCTCGAGGACGTAGGCGGCGCCGGACGTCCCCTCACCGAACGTCGTGAGCAGAGAGCGCTCAAGGGAGAGTACGGACGCCGTTGCCGCCGCGAGCGAAAAGTTCCGCAGCGTGAGGATCCACAGCGACTTTCCCTGCCGTGCGCGGACGATGTTCCGGACGGCGAGGAAAGTCATGAAGACGGTGTACGCGGCGATCGTGATCATGATGATCTTATTGTGCGCGCGGGCGACGGGGAAGAGAAAACTCAGCCCGACGGAGAGGGCGAGAATCGCCGCGAGAAAGATCATGGCGACGCCGCACCGCGTCGCGGTGCCGTGTTCCGTGCGCCGCTTCGGGCTCCCCATGCGGAGCGTGACGACGGAGAGGCGCATCCCGCCGAGCATCAGATAATAGGCGCCCATCGTCGCGAACCAGACGGAGCGGTACACGATGCCGAGCGCGCCGTTGAACACGCCGTAGATCAGATTCCACCCCATGCTTCCGCACGCGAACATCAGCGCGCGGAAAAACCTGTCGGAAAGCAGCCGCTTCCCGATAGGTTTGGCATGGGGCAATTTTCTGTTCTTCGCTTCTTTCATATTCGCTTCCGTCCGGCGTTCTTCTCAGAAGACCCGTCCGCCCCCGGCGGACACGGATACAGGTATTATAGCAAAAACGTTCGGATTTTGCAATCCGCCGCGCGCGATCAGAAGATCATTTCGCACTTCACCGCACGATGCGGATGCGCCAGAGACGGTTGTTCGCGCCGTACCGCGCGCATACCGTGTGATCAAACGGGTTCGGCCCCGTCGTCTGCATCCATTCGCAGACGCAGATCCACGCTTCGCCGTCGCTGATCTCCGTGACGCAGAAATTTCCGAGACGCGCGCCCATCTCCGGCACGGCGATCCGCTCCGTGTCCCGCACGAGGCAGTCGCGCTCCTCGTCGAAGCGGGCGAGGAAGAGCGGCGCCCGGCGGCGGAAGATATGCGCGTTGTGCGGCGTCTCCCGCGTGTAGACGAGGAACAGCCCGTCGGGGAAGCGGAGCCAGCCCTGCTGCGTGTTGCGGCTCGTGAGGATCTCCCCGTCGTCCCACCGCCATTCGGTCGGCACGGTGAAGCGCATCCCGTCTTCGCTTCTGGCAAACCAGCCGATCTCGTCGGAGCGCATCGTCAAGTAGTACGTCCCGCCCAGTTTCGTCAGCCGCGGCTCGCAGAGCCCGCGGGCAAGGTCGTGGCGCGTAATGGACGGGCTGCTCTCGAGCCACCGCAGCCGCCCGTTCTCCACGGCGAAGCGGAACACGGCGACCTCGGCCTGCCGCCGCGATCCCGGCCGCCCGTAGGCGGGGATGAGGACCGTCCCGTCGTCGTCCTCCAGCGGCTCCATGAACGTCAGCGCGTCCCATTCCTCCGTCCCCGGCGGGGAGACGAATTCGCACGACGTGAACGTCATCGCTTCCGCGTCGAACGCTCCCGTCAGCGCGCGCATGATGTTGCGTCCGCTCAGGATGGGGCTGTGCCCGTCGGTGTAACGGGTCTCGCGGCCGAGCGCGAAGCAGGAGTTCGTCGCTTTGTGATAATACGCGTTCAGCGCGCTGACCGTGCGTACGCCGTCCTCGTTCTTCTCCGGCAGTCCGTTGAAGAGCCGCGGGGCTGAAAAGCTCCTGCCGCCGTCTTCGCTTGTGAGGACGTAGCGGTCGCCGAACACGTCGCTGCCGCTGAGGAACAGCGTCGTGTAGTCGATATGCAGCCGCCCGTCCGGCGTGCGGAACGCTTTCGGCGCGATGCAGCAGGTCTTCCCGTCGTACCCCTCGGCAACGACGTCACGGTACATCGTATAGGCGATCTCTTTCATTGCGCTCCCCTTTGCCGTAAAACTGTACATATTTTATCATAGCTGCGGCGAAATGTCAAGGTAAAGCGAACACTGTCGGAAAACGGCGGGAAGCGGAGCCGCGCGCCGTCCGCCGTTCACGAAAATTTCACACGCGGCATGGGGGAATGTTCACAGGATCCGCGCTATAATAAAAAAGTAAGGGATCGGTATGATAATTCCCGCGGACGCGGGATCCGGCTCCCACGGAGGAACGTATGCTGAAACTCCATGGCATTCAAAAGGAATACAAAACGGGCGAGCTGCTCCAGCGGGCGCTGGACGGCGTCTCGCTTTCTCTGCGCGACAGCGAATTCGTCGCGGTGCTCGGTCCGAGCGGATCGGGCAAGACGACGCTGCTCAATATCATCGGGGGGCTCGACCGCTACGACAGCGGCGACATGGAGATAAACGGCGTCTCGACGAAGGAATACAAGGACCGAGACTGGGACACCTACCGCAACCACAGCATCGGCTTCGTTTTCCAGAGCTACAACCTGATCCCGCACCAGTCCGTTCTGGCAAACGTCGAGCTCGCTTTGACGATCGGCGGCGTATCGCGCCGGGAGCGGCGGCGGCGCGCGAAGGCGGCGCTCGCCGAGGTTGGTCTCGCGGGACAGGAGCACAAAAGACCGAACCAGATGTCCGGCGGGCAGATGCAGCGCGTCGCCATCGCGCGGGCGCTCGTGAACGATCCGGATATCCTGCTCGCGGACGAGCCGACCGGCGCGCTCGATACGGAAACGAGCGTGCAGGTCATGGAGCTCCTCAAACAGGTCGCCGAGCGGCGCCTCGTCGTCATGGTCACGCACAATCCGGAGCTGGCGGACGCCTACGCGACCCGCATCGTGAAGCTGCGCGACGGGAAGATCGTCGGCGACAGCGATCCGTATTTCCCGGAGACGGAGGAGAAGAAAGCGGCGAAGAAGCAGAAAAAGGCGGGCATGTCCTTTCTGACCTCGCTTTCCCTCAGCGCGCAGAATCTGCGGACGAAGAAGGCGCGCACGCTTCTCACCTCCTTCGCCGGATCGATCGGGATCATCGGCATCGCGCTGATCCTTGCTTTGTCCACCGGCGTCAATCAGTATATCGCGGACGTGCAGAAGGACACGATGTCCTCGTATCCGATCACGATCAGCGCGCAGACGATCGATCTGACGAGCCTCATGCAGCAGCGCACCTCCATGGCGGGAGGACGTCCGGGCCGGACGGACGGGGAGGCGGAGGAGGAGTACACGAACGTCCGCGCCAGCTACCGGTCGCTCGAGACGGTCGAGGCGATCACGTCGAGCGTGACGGAGAACGATCTCACGGCGTTCAAGAAGTACCTGGACGATCCGTCGAGCGAGGTCTGGCAGTACATCGGAGAGAACGGCATCGTCTATACATACGCCGTGAGCTTTGAAGTCTACACGCGCGACGCCGCGGGCGAGCTCATGAACACGAACGCGGATCCGGACGACATCGCGTCTTCCGGTTCCTCCTCCGGCTTCGGCGGGATGATGCGCGGCATGAGCGCGATGTCCTCCGTCTTCGGCGGGGGATCCCGCAGCGGCGCGGACAACTTTACCGAACTGATGGCGGGTACGGACGGGACCGGTGTAAGCCGCGTCGTGACGGACAGCTACGAGCTCCTTTTTGGGAAATGGCCGACGGCGTACGACGAAGTGGTCCTGTTTCTGAGCGAACGCAACATGATCGACGCGGAGACGCTGTATCAGCTCGGCTTTTTGTCGGCGGAGGAATACCGCGCGGCGTCCGACGCGATCGCGGACGGCGGGAAAGCGGAAGCCGCGTCGTTCGAGTATGAGGAAATCCTCGGCAAGACCTTTTACCTGATCCCCGCCTGCGACCGGTACAGGGAAAACGCGGACGGGACCTTCTCCTACGTCGGAGACGGCGTCGGCGGGATGGAGTCGCTGATCGAAGACGCGCCGGAGTTGCGGATCGTCGGGATCGTCCGACCGATCGAGGATGCCGCGAACGCCAACGTCCGCACGGCGGTCGGTTACACGTCCGCCCTGACCGATTACGTCATCACCCACACGAACGACAGCGCGCCGGTGAAGGCGCAGCAGAGCGATCCGGAGCACAACGTCCTCACCGGCATGCGCTTCTCCGCGCCGGACGACGAGACGAAGATCGAGGATGCCAAGGCGTACGTCGGGACGCTCGGCGTTTCGGACAAAGCGACGCTCTATTCCATGATCCTCTATTATCAGTCGCAGAAGCTCATGACGGAGGCGGCGGAGGGACAGTCCTCCGGCGGTACGGGATCGTTCTCCGGCGGCACGGGATCCTTCTCCGGCGGTACGGGATCGTTTTCCGGCGGCACGGGATCGTTTTCCGGCGGTACGGGATCGTTTTCCGGCGGTACGGGATCCTTCTCCGGCGGCACGGGATCCTTCTCCGGCGGCGGGGCGATGGACGAGAGCATGATGGCGTCCCTGCTCGATCGGTGGCTGGAGGAGCGGCCGGACAGCGAGATTTTGCTCTCCGTCTACGATCAGTACGTCGCCGGGGCGACGTACGAGGACAACATGGCGTCCTTCGGAAAGGTCAGCTACGACGCGCCGTCCTCGATCAGCATCTATACGGACAGCTTCGAGGACAAGGACGCGATCGCCGACTGCATCGTCCGCTACAACGAGACGGTCGACAGCCAGACGCAGATCACCTACACCGACTACGTCGCGCTGATCACCGGATCGATCACCTCCATCATCGACGTGATCTCCTACGTGCTCATCGCGTTCGTCGCGGTGTCGCTCGTCGTTTCCTGCATCATGATCGGCATCATCACGCACATCTCCGTGCTCGAGCGGACGAAGGAGATCGGCATCCTCCGCGCGCTCGGCGCGTCGAAGCGGAACATTTCTCAGGTCTTCAACGCCGAGACGGTCATCATCGGATTCTGCTCCGGCGTCCTCGGCGTCACGGTCTCGGCGCTGTTCACGATCCCGATCAACGTGATCCTCCAGAGCCTGACCGGCTCGTCGTCGATCCGCGCGGCGCTGCCGCTCCTCTCCGCGGCGGTGCTCGTCCTCATCAGCGTCGCCATCACCGTGCTCGGCGGCATGATCCCCGCGCGCAAGGCGGCAAAAAAGGACCCGGTCATCGCGCTGCGCACGGAATGACGCGGTACAAACGAATGAAAAAGATCCCTCCCGTGATACGGCGTGGAAATGTATCGCGGGAGGGATCTTTATGAAAGGAAGGTATCGGCAGTTTTGTATTCTTCGCGCGTCAGTTCAGGGCGTGGTCGCTGTACAGTTCCTCGATCCGCTGGAACTCCCACAGGATCACGGGCTTTGCGCGCGCGGCGTCTCTCGCATACGATTCGCCGGTCTGGAAGAAGAAGAAGAGTTTTATGAAATAGTTGCCGAGATTCAGATGGTAGACGATATCGTAATGGACGTTCTTGAACAGCATCTGGAGCACGCGCGTCGAATCCGGATCCGGCGACTTCTTGTATTCGAGGATCTTTTCGATATAGGTCGGGAGCGTCGTCACCTCGGACAGCGCGGAGAACGCCTCCAGAAGGAAGCCGGTGCGGTCGATCTCTTCCTCGCTGAGGACGACGGGAACCATGATGCATCCGGGGAGGAACGTCGAGGTGATGTAGTTCTCCTGCTCCTCGTTCAGCTTCGGCAGCGGCAGGATGCCGTACTCCGGCGCGTCCGTCATGTCGCGCCGGACCATCTCGAAGAGGAACAGCGCGTTGTTGTCGTAGAAGAGGAAATCGCCGATCTCCGAGAGCAGACGGCCCGGCTCGCCGACGGATTCCCAGTTCCCGCTCTGGACGCTGGACGGATAGAGCTTGCGCGCCTCTTCCGCGATCCGGAGGTTCTCCTCGTTTTCGATATCGAGAACGAAATTCCCGTCCTCGTCCTTATGCGAGTACGTATAGCCGAGCCCGGTCAGAAAGATCGGGTACCGCTGCGGATGCCAGAACACGGTGCCCCAGGTGTCGGTCGTGTTGTAAAAATCGACCCGGCCGTTGCCGTCCATGTCCCGGTATCCCCGCGTGCTGTATTCCACCATCCGGTCGAGCGTCCACTCTCCCGCCCAGACCATCTCGTACATATCGGGGATCGCCAGATCGTCCGCCATTTTCTTGTTGAAGTACAGGCAGTGAACGTCGGCGTAATTGGAGAGCACGTACGAACTCACCGTGAAGTACAGTCTGTTCGCGAACGAATACGTTTCGGCGGCGTACGGATCCCAGTACGGCTGATTGAAGTCGATCCACGGCATGTCGTAGAGATTGTAGAACAGCCCGTCTCTCGCCATCCCGTCGGCGAAGATCGGATGATCGCCGATCACCTGATAGGCGCACTCCCAGGCGAGCGAATCGGAGCGGACGCGCCGGGTCAGGTGGGTATTGCCGCCCGCATAGGTCTCGCCGAGCGCTTCTCCGGTGACGAGGACGTCGTAGTACTCCTCGATCATCGCGTTCCGCTCGAAGATCTCGTCGTTCAGGATCTCGCCGGTTGTTTCTTCGGCGTAGAACTCGAACATATTGCCTGCCGACCAGAGGACGTGATACGACGCGCCGTCGAAGTCCTTCTTCGGGAAACGGGCGAGCACCTGTTCCGCCGGGCTCAGCGGTCTGTCGGGGTCCTTTTCCGTGACGGGCGCCGTCTCGGCTGGTTTTTCGCCGCACGCGGCGAGCGGCAGCACCATCAGCGCGGCGAGAAGCAAAAGGAGCGCTTTTTTGATGATATTCATAGATCTCTCCTATGATGAATTGTCAGGTGAAGTGCGGCAGATTATGAAGGTTCTGCGCGGCGGGGAAAAAGACCGGCACCGGTTTGGGGCAAAGAACGCGCGGCAAAAGGGAACGCCGCCGCTTCAATCTCCGTTCGCGTAGCGCCTGTAGTCCTCGGCGATCAGGCTCAGGTAGGATCTCGTCCCCCGTTCGACCGAGGCAAACTGAGAGGAGAAAGTATCGCTCTTTGAATTGACCGTGTAGCGGAACAGCATCGCAATAGTCGGCATCTGTTTGTGGAACAGCGTGACGAAATCGAAGGTGCGCCCGTCCATGATCAGGTTGAGCATCGTGATGGACAGCGGATCGCGCGCCAGCTTGTGCTGGAGCGCTTCCTCATAGTACGTGGGGAACATCGTGCGGTAGGATTCCACGTTCAGCGCTTCGGTGATGACGGAGATAAAGTCGGGATCGGAGACCGTTTTCGGCACGCCGAGCACGGAGTAGTTGTCCATCGTGCCGGTCATGTATTTCTCCTGATTCTCGTCCCATTTCGGATAGGGAAGGATGATATAATCGTCGTCCATATCGCGGAAGATGTCGAACGCTTTATCGAACCACGTCGTCGTGAAGAGCGCGTGCCCGTCCCGGAACATCTCGGCCTGGACCATGCCGCTGTTCTCCGGTATGAACGAACCGGTCGTATACCAGTACAGCTGCGTGATCTTCTGCGAAGCGTTGACCGCTTTATCCGTATAATACACGAGCCTCGGCTCGCCCGACTCGTCCTTGCGGACCATCGGGATATCGAACGCGAAGGGCCAGATATCGAGATTACAGAGGTTCTCGGCGACGAAGCCGTAGAAATCGTCTTCCGTCCGCCGCCCGTCGCCGTTGTCCACGTACACGTCCCGGATGATGGAGAAGAACATGTCGTACGTCCAGTCCCCGTCCAGCACCGCCTTGAAGATGCTCTCGTTCAGCCCGCGATCCTCCCCTTCGGTCATGTTGTAAAACATGCCGGCGGTCTGCATCAGCGTGCTCAGGCACATGTCGCCCACGACGGTATAGATGGCGTCGTCCACGCGGAAGTTGTCGTTGACGCCGTGGATCCACCACGGACGCTCGAAATCGTTGTACTGCATGTGCAGCCAGTTCAGATAAAGGCCGGACAGGACCAGTCTCCCGCTGAGGAATACGTAAGTGGAGGCGAGATCGAACGCGTCGTCCTGCGCCATGATGCTTTGCTCGATGCGGCTGATCTGATCGCCGTCCTCCATCACTGCGATGATCTCGGTCCCGAACCGCTCTTCGATGCGCGCGTTCCGGTCGAACAGCGCGTCGTTCAAAAGCTCGCCGTTCGTTTCCTCCGTGGCGACCTCGTACTTGTAACTATCTCTCGTACAGACCCGGAACGGGCGTCCTTCGTAATCGGCGTCCGGCAGAGAATCCTTCACGGACGCGCGCCGCGCCATTTCAGTGTCCAGCTCGCTCGGGAGCGCCGTTTCCGGCGTGTTCTGAGAGTCGGTCGGCGTACTGGCGGGACCGGGCGCCTGCGTGTCGGGGGCGGGATCCGTCGGCGTACCGCACGCGGCGAGCGGCAAAAGCAGCGCCGCCGCAAGAAACACAAGGAGCGCTTTTTTGATGCTATTCATAGATCTCTACTATAAAAAATATCTATGGCGGCAATGCTGCCGCCATAGATATTCAGTACGGGAATTATTTTCTCTTTCTGCGGGAAACGATGACGGCGCTGCCGGCGGCAACAGCGGCGACGGCGGCGACAACGACGCCGAGGTCAACGGTCTTCGGCGGGACCACGACGGGCGTGGTATCCTGCGGAGCCTCGGTCACGGGCGGCTCGGTGGCGGGAGCCTCGGTCACGGGCGGCTCGGTCACAGGGGGCTCGGTCTCCGCCGGGATGGTCTTCGGGTTCACGAAGGCCTGCGCTTCCTCGATGCTGCCGAACCAGCCGACCCACTCGATGTAGCAGATCTCGGTACCGTCAAGGAGCGCGTAGTTGCCGAACGGATAGAGCTGGAACTGACGGATCGTGGCGGACACCCACGGTCCGCCCGCGACGTTCAGCTGGGTCATATCATAATAGTCGATATACCACTCGCCGGCAACGAACTGCTCGGTAGCTCTCGGCCAGGTCTTGAAGAACAAACCGCCGCCGTTTCCGAGCGGTTCCGAATCGGGGCAGCACAGCACGCAGGCTTCTTTGTCGGCGTGCGCGGCGCCGGACTCGTTGTACATGTACTTGACGGCAAGGATCGGGTAGTTGGCGCAGACGAGGGACGGATAGTAGAAATCGTTGTCATACTGGTAGTAGTTGAAGTCCCACAGCGCCTCGGTGGAGTAGCCGTTCGTGCCGCCCCACTGCTCGTAGTTGTAGGACGGAACGATCGCTACGCAGTCGACGCCGTCAACGTTGGCGGCGGAGAACGTAAGACCCTGCCAGGCCTCGTTCGTCCACGCGTTGGAGTACGCGGACTTCGCCGTCGGTTCGCCGGTGTACAGGAAGTCGTGGCCGGTCCAGATCGTCTGGGCGTCCGGTCCCGGGATCGGGTGATCGGCTTTCTCGATGGCGCCCGCGGGGAGCACGGCGAGAGAAAGCACCGTCACAAGAGCAAGAACAAGGACAAGAAGCTTCTTCATTGTGCTGATATCTCCTTTTGAATATTATACCAAAACCCTGCGGGGACCGTGGGATATTGGTTATAATTATTGTACCACTCTTTTCAAACTTTGCAATGTACCAGTCTGCTCAAATTGTGCCTCAAAGTTGTCCTGTACTGCTTTTTTTCTTATTTCTGCTTTCCGCACGCGCTGGACGAAAAAGAAGACCGCCGGGGCGGTCCTCTTTTTATACCTTCCTGCTTTATACCGTGCGTGCGTACGGGATGAAGCGGGCGGCGCCGTTCGCCTGCCGTCAGGCGTCCCGGCGGACGACGGAGACGGCGATCTCCGGCGTGCCGTAGGCGGGATCGAACAGCCCGGCGACGTGTTCCTCGTACCAGCGGCGGATCTCCTCGTCGCTCAGCTCGCACTTCTCCCCCTTCGTCTTCACGGTGATCGTGATGATCTGCTCTTCCATATTCTTTCTCCTTTCGGCGGCTGCCGTTCTGCATCGGCTGTTGTACGCCTATATTGTACACCTTTTGCGGCGGCTTGTCAATCCGTGATCGGCGCGGACGCCCGATCGGCCGCGCGTTTACGGATCCCGCCGCTGCTTGCGGCGATTTTCCGAAGAATGAGTATTGAATTCATAGGACCGTTATGATATAATAAGTTCAGCCTTTGATGTATTTGGCGGTATCGCATCACTTATTTCCACATGACCCTTGCTTTTTGGCGATTTTTCCGCGCCGCGCGGAATCGGAACAGAGGACTCTGGCGCTGTACGGCAAACGGCAGCGTACGGGGACGCGGACCGGTTCGTACCCGTTTTGCCGTACAGCGCTTCGAAGATCCATAAAAAACAGAAAGGAAGCACAGCCATGAAAAAAGTGATTTCCATCCTGCTTCTCCTCTCCATGCTGACGGGACTGGTTGCCTGCGGCAACGAACCGGATGAGCCGTCCGACACCGCGCCGTCAGATCCCGGGAGCACCGTCACCGACACTCCCGCGGGCGGAACGCAAGACGATCCGGCAAAAGAACCCACCGTGGCGGATCTTCTGCCGACGGCCGATTTTGACGGCGCGACCGTCAGTATCTGTATGGACGGTTGGGCGGGGGACGGCGACTACGTCCCGTCTGACGAGATCACCGGCTCCGCGATCAACGACGCCGTCATAGACAGGAACCGCGCGGTGGAAGAGTTGTACAACGTCGATCTTGATTATTTCGTGCTCGCAGGCGAAACGCGCGACGCGTATCCCCAATGGTCGATGGCGGGAGACGATACGCACAAGCTGTACACCAGCCGCACGAGGTATATGTCGGAATACATCACGAAGAACGTAGCCCGTTCCTGGAGCGATTATACGGATATCATCGACTTTGAAGCGGATTGGTTCAACACCTATGCGATCAATACCTTTGCCATCGGACATGACGTGAGGATGCTGTACGGCGACATGAACGAATCCAACATCCGGTACGTATGGATCTGGCTGTTCAACAAGGAACTGACGGAGCAGTATCATCTTCCGGATCTGTATGAGATCGTGGACGAAGGCAAATGGACGATGGATTGCCTGATGACGCTGACGAACGGCGTATATACGGACGTGAACGGCGACGGCTGGGAGGACGACGGAGACGTGTACGGATACGTTTCGGACAATGCGGCTTCCTTTGACAGCTGGAGCCCCACGCTCGGTATCGGCGTGATAAAGAAAGACGAAAACAATTATCCCGTTTTCGTGGAAGGGGTGTCCGAGAGGACGCTGCAGGGCTTTGAGAAGCTGTACAACCTTCTCTATAAGCAAGTCGGTTCGTACGTCTACGGCCAAAGTTGGAAGCAGCTGGATGCGATGTTCGCGCAGAACAAGGCGATATTCACGAATACGCTGATCCAGTACCTGGAGTCCGACATCATCCGGGAAATGGTCGATTTCGGCGTACTGCCCACGCCGAAGCTGACGGAGGATCAGGATACGTATTACAGCCACACGGACTGCCTTTTCACCTGCCAGCTTCTTCCCTCCGCACTGAAAGAGGAGGACGCGCTCCGTTCCGTCTATATCGCGAACGCCCTGAACGCGTTCGGTTATGAGCTCGAGCGTCCCGTATACTACGAAATGGTGCTGAAGACGCGGCTGACCCGCGACAAGGACTCCACCCGCATGATGGATCTGGTCCTGGACGGCAGACGGTACGGCTTCGAGTATATGGCGGAGAGTGATTTCCAGATCACTCACGTAACGATCCTGCGGAATTTTTACTCCAGGGAAAAATATCCGAACGTATCTACGTACACCATGAAGACCGATCTCTGCAAATTGTGGATGGAACAGTTTTTGGGCAGATGGAACGAGATGGTCAAAACGTTGAATGATCGGTGAACTCTGCTCTCGTTACCGACCGCCGACCGCGTCCGCGCTTCCGAAAAACGGCGCGGACGCGATGACGCGGCCGTATGATCCGGGCAATTATTCCGAAAACATACGAGGTGAATACGATGTACGTCGCAAAACCGACCGAGAGGCAGCTTGAATGGTACGACCGGGAATTCGGCGTCCTGATCCATTATTTTCCGTATCGGGACGGGAAGCAGATCCTGCTGGGGAGGGAGGCGCTCGCCGCCTACGATCCGCCGGCGCTCGATCCGGAGCAGTGGATACGCACCGCGTGGAAGGCGGGGGCGAAGTACGCCGTCCTCGTGGCGAAGCAGTGCGCCTTCGCCGCGTGGCCGACGAAGGAAAACGACTGCTCCGTCGCCTCCACCCGCTATAAGGACGGAAAGGGCGACGTGGTGCGGGAGTTTATCGACGCCTGCGCGAAATACGGGCTCCGTCCCGGGCTCTACTATCACACGACGCGGTTCGACTATTACGGCATCAACAACGAGGTAACCTACGATTACAAGGGCGCGGCGTATCAGGAATACGTCCGGCACGTGGAGAATCAGCTGAAGGAGCTGATGACGGAGTACGGCGAGATCGCGGAGTTGTGGTTCGACGGCGGACTCATTCCCGTGCGGGACGGCGGTCCGGACGTTCTGTCGCTGCTGCGGCGGTATCAGCCGAACTGTATCACCTTCCAGGGACCGCCGGAATGGGAGCACAACGTGCGCTGGGTCGGAAACGAAGAGGGACTGGCGCCCGAGACCTGCTGGTCGACGACGAACGCGGGCGAGGCACGCTACGACGGGACGGAGGCGGCGGAGGAAGCTGGCGTCGGCGACCCGGACGGCAAATACTTCTGGCCGGCGGAGACGGACGTCCCGAACCGTACCCGCGCGGCGGAGGGCGGCGGCTGGGGCTGGGCGCCCGGTCAGGAGGATCTGATCTTCCCGCCGGAGACGCTGCTCCGGTTTTATCTCCAGTCCGTCGGACGCAACTCCAATCTGCTCGTCGGCATGGCGATAGACGCGGACGGGCAATTTGAGGACGAGGAGCAGTTCGTCCGCTTCGGGGAGCTTCTGCGCTCCCACTTCGGCACGCCGCTCGTACGGATCGATTCCCCCGCTCCGGAGAACGGCGCGGTCACGCTGCGCGTCCCCGCGTCCGCCGCGGCGCGGTATCTCGTCGTCCGGGAGGATATCACGGACGGTCAGCATATCCGCTCGTATTCGGTGTCCGTCGACGGAGCCGTCGTCCGCCGCGGCAGCTGCGTCGGACACAAATGCATCGTCCCGCTGGAGGCGGCGGGCGGGGCGGCGGTCACCTTCCGTGCGGAGGACTCGGCCGGACCGTGGAAACTGCGCGATATCGCGCTGTACTGATCCGTCCGGGATCATCGGCAGCCGTTTCCCGCGGCACGCGGGAAACGGCTGCTTTTTTTCGCGCCGCGGAATGTAAAATTTGTGTGAAAATACCGGGGAAACCTCCGACGCCGTCTTGCATTCGCGGAGACGAGGTGATATAATGGACAAAATGATCACTATGTACAGAAAGTCCGCCGGGATCTGCCGGGATCATGGAATACTCGCACAGACGGCGGCGGTCGGAGGGGAGGGAAGGACGTGGACAGATGGTACGTCGGGGCGTTTCTTGCCGCGCTCGGCGGGGCGCTTATCGCGTGGGGGAATTCCTGCATGACGGACTGGGCGGGACGCCGCTCGGAGCGGTGGCTGTATATGCTCTCCCCGCTGCGGATGCTTTTTTCCGTCGGGTACCTGACGGCGATCTACTTTCTCGCCCCGCTCACGCCGTGGGAGCTCGTTCCGCTGCTCTGCGGCGCCGTCGTCGGACTGACGGTCCCCTCGGTCTTCTTTACGGTGCGTCTCGTGCGCAAAGCGAAACGGGAAACGAAGGACGGCGCGCGTGAGCGCGGGAAAGGAGAGAATGCGTAATGGGCGAACCATCCGAGGTCATCGTCCGTATCGGCGGGGTCCTCGACGTCACGGGCGAAGTGATCGTCATGTGGATCATCCTCGCCGCCGCCGCGCTGCTCTCCGTGCTCGTCACGCGGAATCTGCGCGAGCGGCCGGGAAAGCTCCAGAACGCCGTGGAGACCGGCGTCGAATATCTCGACAACTTTTTCAGCGGTATCATCGGCAGGCCGCTCGCCCGGAAGTATTTCTTCTTCCTCGGCTCGCTGTTCATCTTTATCATCTGTGCGAATTACTCCGGGCTGATCCCCGGCGTCGGACTGACGAAGTATTTCCGCGCGCCGACTTCCTCGCTTTCCGTCACGCTCGGGCTCGGACTCTGCACGTTCGTCTTTTTGCAGATCGCCGGGCTCCGCGTCGGCGTCAAGCACTATTTCCGGCGGTTCATCAGCCCCATCGCGTTCATGCTGCCGCTCATGGTGCTCGATGAATTCATCAAGCCCGCCTCCCTCGCCCTCCGTCTGTTCGGCAACGTGTTCGGCGAGGAGACCGTCACGCACAATCTCTACGATCTGCTCCCCATCGGGGTGCCGGTCATCATGATGGGGCTTTCGCTCCTCTTCTGCGCGATCCAGGCCGTCGTGTTTACCATGCTCACCTCCATTTACCTGGAGGAAGCGGTGGAGACGGAATAAACGAACGCACGTGAAACGAAACGATACGAAACGATAAGGAGAACGATCATGGACAAATCCGCAGTCATCGCTTTGGCAGCCGCCCTTTCCATCGCCGTCAGCACGATCTTTCCGGCGCTCGGACAGGGGATGGCGGCCCGTGCCGCCATGGAGAGCATCGCCCGCCAGCCCGACGCGGCGAAGGACATCCGCTCCACCCTCATCATCGCTCTGTCCCTGATGGAAGCGCTGACGATCTACGGGCTTCTCATCGGGTTCATTCTGGCGGCGAAGGTCTGAGGAGGCGGCTCATGACCGTACAGCTTCCCGTCCTGTTGTGGACGGCGATCTGTTTTCTGTGCCTGATGCTCATCCTCGACCGGCTTTTGTTCCGCCCGCTGCTCGCTTTCATGGACAAGAGGGAGGAACGGATCCGCCGCGCGGAGGAGAAGAAGGAGGCGGACGGCCGCACGCTCAGTGAAGCGGAGGCGGCGCTCGCCCTCTTCCGTGAGCAGGAGGCGGCGCACGCCGCGGCGCTGGCTGAAGAGGCGCTCGCCGCCGCCCGCCGGGAGGCGGACGGGCTTGTCGCCGACGCCTGCGGCCGACAAAAGCAAACGCTCGAGGAATACCGCAGTCGGCTGACCGGGGAGTCTGCCGATATCGCGGCGCAGCTGGAAGAAGACGCGGAGACGCTGGCAAAAGCGTATCTCTCCGCTCTGACTCGGTGAGGACATGTTGGATTTTATTTATTCCGTCGCCAACTTTCTGATCCTCGCCGCCATTCTCTGGATCTTCGGGAGAAAGGCGATCGGCAGGATCTTTTCGTCGCGCCGTGAGAGGATCGGGCGGCAGCTCGACGAGGCGGAGCGCATCGAGAACTCTACCGTCACGCCGCCGGAGATCCCCGCCGCGTTTTCCGACGCGCTCCCCGCCGGGGCCGAGGAAGAGATCCGCGCCGTCCGCGCCGCCGCCGGGGAGAAAGTCCTCGCCGCGGAGAAGAAAACGGAACAGACGGAGCGCGCCATGCGCCGCGAGATGCTCGCGGACACGCGGGAGCGTTTTCTCGATACGCTCGTCGGAGCCGCGCGGAAGATGGCGGGCGAGGAGCCGTACGCGTCCGCCCTGCGGGCAAAGGAGGAGACGTTCGCCGATGCGATCATCGCCCGCATGGAACTCACGCCCGGCGATATCGCCTATCTGAAACGGCACGACGTGCTCTACGTTACGCTCACCTCGGCGCATCCGCTCCCGCAGTCCATCGTGGACCGGATCGGGAAGCGGGCCGAGGAGATGGTCGGCGCGGTCGGCGGCAGGATCTCTTACTGGGTCCGGGAGGATCCGGAGCTCGTCGGCGGCTTCCGCTTCCGCGTCGGCGACACAGTCTACGATTTTACGGTGGCGGATCGCCTCTACCAGCTCCGCCGCGATCTCGGACGGCGGATGCTGCGCGGCGACGAGGACGTCCGTGCCCTTCTTGACGATCTTCTCGCGGGGATCGGGCAGATGGACTGCGACGGCATCAGCGAATTTCAGCTCGGCCGCGTACTCAGCGTGTCCGACGGCGTCTGCTGGATGGACGGTCTGGCGGATATCATGTACGGCGAGGTCGTCGAATTCGAGAGCGGCGAGCGCGGCATGGTGCTCGATATCGAGGTGGACCGGATCGGCTGCGTCGTGTACGGCAGATATGAGAAGATCGAAAGCGGTACGCCCGTGCGCCGCGTCGGTCGGATCGCCAGCGTGCCGGTCGGCGAGGAGTTCCTCGGCCGCGTCGTCGATCCGCTCGGACGCCCGCTCGACGGCGGCGGACGCATCTTTACGGAACAGCGCCGTCCCATCGAGCATCCGGCGCCCGCCATTCCGGACAGGGCCGCCGTCACCCGCCCGATGCACACGGGCATCAAGGCGATCGACGCGCTCGTTCCCATCGGCCGCGGACAGCGCGAGCTCATCATCGGCGACAGGCAGACGGGCAAGACGTCCATCGCCGTCGACGCGATCATCAATCAGAAGGGGACCGGCACGGTCTGCATCTACGTGGCGATCGGACAGAAGGATTCGACCGTCATGGAGATCCGCGACAAGCTCGAAAAATACGGGGCGATGGAGTATACGACGATCGTCTGCGCCCCGGCGTCCGCGTCCGCGTCCTTCCAGTATATCGCGCCCTTCGCCGGCGCGGCGATGGGCGAATACTTCATGGAGCGCGGCGGGGACGTGCTCATCGTCTACGACGATCTCTCCAAGCACGCCGTCGCCTACCGGGAACTTTCGCTTTTGCTCGGACGTCCCTCGGGCCGTGAAGCGTATCCGGGCGACGTGTTCTATCTGCACGCGCGCCTGCTCGAACGTGCGGCGCAGCTTTCCCCGGAAAACGGCGGCGGTTCCATGACGGCGCTCCCCATCATCGAAACGCTGGCGGGCGACATTTCCGCCTATATCCCGACGAACGTCATCTCCATCACGGACGGACAGATCTTCCTCGATTCGGATCTCTTCCGCGAGGGACAGAAGCCGGCGGTGAACGTCGGGCTGTCCGTGTCCCGCGTCGGGAGCGCGGCGCAGACGAGGCTCATGAAACAGCTTTCCGCCCGTCTGCGGATGGATCTGGCGCAGTATCGGGAGCTGGCAGGCTTCACGCAGTTCGGCTCGGACGTTGACGCGCTCACGCGCAAGGTCCTTGACGCGGGGAGCCGGATGATGGCGGCGCTGCGTCAGAATCGCTATGAGCCGCTGGAGGACTGGCGGCAGGCGCTGCTCATTTTCGCCGTGTCGGAGGGCTTGGCGGACGACGCCGATCCCGACGATATGGACGCGTTCGGGCGGAGGCTGGCGCAGGCGCTGGAGGAGACCCGGCCGGAGATCGTCCGGCTTCTCCGGAGCGGAAGTAAGCTGTCCGAGGAGGATCGGGCGGCGCTCCGCGAGGCGATCCGGCAGCTCGGGCGGACGGAGGCGGCGTGAATGGCGACGCTGAGCGAACTGAAAAAACGGCTTGCCGACGTGCGGCTGACGGGACAGCTGGCAGGCGCGATGAAGACGGCGTCCGCCGCCCGGTATGCGAAGGCGGCACGGATGCTGGAGGATTTTACCGCCTACGGGTCGGCGTGCGAAGCGATCCGCCGCCGCTTCGGCGCGGCGCTCGCCGGGGCGTATCCGCCCGCGGCGCCGGACGCTCCCGTATGCTGCGTGCTGCTCGGCTCGAACCGCGGGCTCTGCGGCGGATACAATCTTGCGCTGTACGAATACGCCGACCGCTTTCTCCGGGAGAGCGGCGGGGCGCGGCTGCTCGTCGTCGGGCGCCACGCGGTGAACCGCTACAGAGAAAAAGGCGCGGCGGTCGACGGGGAGTTCGCGCTGCCGGATACGGTCTCGCCCTCCGACGGCGAGGGGATCCTTGCGGCGGCGAAGGAACTGTATCTTCGCGGCGAGGCGTCCTCCGTCGTGCTGCTCTGGCAGCGGTTTGTCAATATGCTGACGCAGACGCCCGCGGCGCATACGCTTTTGCCGATCGGCGCGGAGGGCGGCGCGGAGGCGGATATACTCTATCTCCCCGACAGGGAGACGGCGCTGCGCGCCGCGGCGGACGCCTGCGTCCGCGCCGATTTTACCGCGCATCTGCTCGAGGCTGCCGTCGGCAGTCAGGCGGCGACGCTTGTCGCCATGCGCTCCGCCTGCGACAACGCGGAGCAGTCCGCCGCGGAGCTTGAGGCGGCGTTCAGCCATAAGCGGCAGAGCGAGGTCACGGCGAGTGTGATCGAGACTTCCGGCGGAAACGCCAAACGCTGATCTCGGAGAACGGAAGGAGGGGCTATCGTGCCAAACGAGAGAGAGGGCATCATCACCCGCATCAACGGTCCGGTCGTGGACATCATGTTCGACAGCCTGAATCTTCCCGATATTTTCCACGCCGTGGAGATCCCGAAAAGCGGCGGCGTCTTTACCCTTGAGGTGCTCCAGCATCTGAACGCGCGCGAGGTGCGCTGCATTTCCATGCAGTCGACCGACGGGCTGTCCCGCGGCATGCGCGCCGTCGATACGGGGGCGCCGATCTCCGTCCCGGTAGGGGACGGTACGCTCGGACGCATGACCGGCGTGACGGGCGAGCCGATCGACCGCGGCGGTCCGATCGAGACGGAGGAGCGCTGGCCGATCCACCACCGCGCGCCGTATTTCACCGACATCGTCACGGCGAACGAGATCCTCGAGACCGGCATCAAGGTCATCGATCTGATGACGCCGTACGCCCGCGGCGGAAAGATCGGGCTGTTCGGCGGCGCGGGCGTCGGCAAGACGGTGCTCATCATGGAACTGATCCGGAACATCGCCTTCGAGCACGACGGCTATTCCGTTTTCGCCGGCGTGGGCGAGCGGTCGAGAGAGGGCAACGATCTCTGGAACGAGATGAAGCAATCCGGCGTCCTCGGGAAGACGGCGCTCGTCTTCGGTCAGATGAACGAGACGGCCGGCGCGCGTCTGCGCGTCCCGCTCGCGGGGCTGACGATGGCGGAATATTTCCGGGAAAATTCGCACAAGGACGTGCTGCTCTTCATCGACAATATCTTCCGCTTCTCGCAGGCGGGCTCTGAGGTCTCGGCGCTGCTCGGACGGCTGCCGTCCGCCGTCGGCTATCAGCCGACGCTCGCCTCGGAGATGGGGAAACTGCAGGAGCGCATCGTCTCCACGAAGAACGGTTCGATCACCTCGGTTCAGGCGATCTACGTCCCGGCGGACGATCTGACGGACCCGGCCCCCGCGACGACCTTCTCGCATCTCGACGCGACGACGGTGCTCTCGCGGAGCATCGTGGAGCTCGGGATCTATCCGGCGGTCTCCCCGCTCGAATCGGCGTCGCGGATGCTCGCGCCGGACACGGTCGGCGAGCGGCATTACCGGTGCGCGCGGGAGGTCACGCGGGTGCTCCAGCGGTACAGCGAGCTGCAGGATATCATCGCCATCCTCGGCATCGACGAGCTGTCGGCGGAGGACAAGGCGACGGTGCGTATCGCGCGGCGTGTCCAGCGTTTCATGAGCCAGCCCTTCCACGTGGCGCAGGGCTTCACCGGCATCGAGGGACGCTACGTCCGGACGGCGGATACGATCGCGGGTTTTGAGGCGATCCTCGGCGGCGAGTGCGACGGAATGCCGGAGCAGGCGTTCCTCATGGCGGGAACGATCGACGACGTGCGCGCGGCGGCGAAGGGATGAGCGCCATGGGGGAAGGAAAACTGCTTCTGACGCTCAGCGCGCCGGATCGGGCGCAGATCCGCGTCCGGTGCGATTCCGTACGCTTCGCCGTGCCGGACAGCGCGGACGGCAAGATCCCCGGCGGAAGCGTCGGGATCCGGCGCGGGCACGCCGACGCGCTCATGACCGTGGCGGATGGGGACGTTCTGGCGTTCTCCGACGGGGGACAGGTGCTCCGCTGCCGTGTGGAAGACGGCGTGGCTGCCGTCGGCGCGGACGGCGTCACCGTTCTGGCGGCGCGTCTGGCGCCGGACGGGGAAGAGCGCGGCGCTCCGGAACGGGCGAAGCGGTGAGCGTTCGAAATATACGGAAAAAAGTCTCCCTCTGCATCGCGGAGGGAGACTTCGTTTTTTTGCCGTATACCGGTCAGGACCGCTGTATCTTGTCGGCGCGGATTCCTTCACCGTTTTTCTTCGTTCGTTCCTTTGCCGTGCGGCGCTTCGCCGCCGCGGGAGGCGCGTGTTTTCAGTCCTCGCAGGTATTCCTTTCTCTCCGGGGGGATGCGGTCGCTTTCCAGCGCCTTCCCGATCGTTTTGGCGTGCGTCCAGTCGTCGAGCCGATGCTCTTCCACGTAGGGGATCACTGCGTCGTACTGCTTGGCGAGCGCCGTGGCGAAGTACCACGCCTGCATCATGCGGACGTAGTATTCCTCGGATCGGATCGCCGCCACCGCTTCCGGATACGCCGGATCGAAGTCGCCGTCCAGAAAATGCACCATCAGCATCCCGATGCCGAAGCGCACCGTATACGTCTCGCCGCTTTCGATCCAGCGCCGGATCGGCGCGGCGAGCGCCGGACGGTATTTCCGGAAAACGCGCGGCGACATCTGATCGCAGGTCGCCCAGTTGTCCACGTAAGGGAGGAAGCGGTCAACCGCCTCGACGCACACGGAAAGATCCTTCATCTCCGAGAGAAGGAAAGCGTGCAGTTGGTTTTCGTCAAAATACGCGTGCGGGAGCGCGTCCAGAAAATCGCGGGCGTCCGTCCGTCCGCCCATCTGCCTGGCAAGCCGCCGTACATCCGGCGTCCGCACGCCGATGACGGTGCGCGGATCGACCGTCGGGAGCAGTTTACACTGGAAATCGCGGTAGCCGACGTCCTGCATGCGAAACAGTTCTTCTCTGATTTCTTCCGTTATCATGGATCAGCCTTTCACGCGGATCGTGAGCCGCGGTCACTCGAATCCGAAAAATCCCTTCAATCCGTCTTTTTCCTTCAATTCCTCCGCGGTGAAGCCGTAATGCGCCGCCGACGAAAGCGTGACGACCCGGTCGAGAAATTCCTCGTATGGAAGGCTCAGCCACTCCTGGGGCACTTCCGTGCAGATCGTGCCGCCGTCGTTGTGACCGCGGCCTCCGTACCACGCCTCGTCGAGCTCCGCCTCGTACGTGCCGTCGTCTTTTTTGTTGAAGCAGTACCAGGACGCCCATTCGCGCATCCCCGGGATCTCTTTATTTCCTTCGCGGTGCGGCGCGGAATGGTCTTTATCCAAGTGACCGGCCTCTCCCTTTCTCGCGCTGCGGCGGTAGATCCAGAATTTGTCCGCGTCTTTGGGGATCCGCACCAGTCTCACGTCGCCCGTCTGCCAGATCTGCTTTTGCGTGCCCGGAACGCGGTTTTCGTCCGTCATCACGTCGGGCAGGATCGGCACGTCTTTTTTTGCCGCGTTTTCGATGCTTTTGCCGAGACCGAGCGCTTTGAGTTCTTTTTTGTGCTCCTCCGGGACGGAGCACGCGTCGTACGCAACGCGTCGGTTCGTGAAAACGTAGTACGTTCCGATCCTCTCGCCGCGGTAGAAGACGACGTATTGTTCCCTGATCGTCATCGTGTGCCGTCCTTTTCGCGTTTCATTTCTTTTTCTTTCTTTGTTCGCGCTTCCGCCGCCGATTCTCCGGTCATTTGTGCCTTCCGCCGCGGCCGGTGGGACCGCCGCTGCCGTGCAGACCGCTGCGTTTTCCCGCCGCGTGAGGACGTCCCGGATGCTCCGGAGGTCTGTGCACTCCCCGGCGGCCGGAGGGCGGGTCTGCGGGCGGTCTCGTCCCCGAGGAGCCGGAGGAGGAATTCAGGATGGCGGCGCCGAGCGTGGAGGCGATGCCGGTGATGGCGCTCGTGATCGCCTGCGTACGGGCGGCTTGTGCGGCAGATTCCGCGGCGGCTTCCTGCGCCGCCTTTTCCTGCGCGGCCTTTTCTTCCGCCTCTTTTCTCAGGCGTTCCTCCTCGGCGCGGATGGATTCGCCGAGCGGCGCCGTACAGCAGGGACAGCGGTTGTTTTCATCCGCCTCCACGTAGCAGCCGCAGTATTCACACGTGATTTTCATGGGGCGATCCCCGCTTTCCGTTATTGATATGATGGTATTGTGACGTTATCGTTCCGTATGAAGCGACGGCGCGCGAGAGCGCGCGGCCGCAGATCCCGTGCGTTTTCGGCGTCGGCTCACTCGAACCGCATCGAGTACAGCTTTGCTTCGCAGAGCGTGAAGCGAAGCCGGACGGGACGTCCCATGTACCCGAGGAAATACGTGCCGTTCTCAAAGTACACGGAGCGGTCGACGCTGTTCCCGTAGACCTCAAAGCATTTGGTGGGATACGTTTCCGGCAGAGCGCTTCCGTCCGCGTCGAGCACTTCCGTGCGGATATATCCGCAGGCGGACGACTCGAAATTGAGATGCAGCACCGTCCCCTCAAAGAGCAGCGGCTTTGTGACGACGACGCGTTCCTCCCCGTCCGCCATGATGCAGCCGAGGCCGTCCCGGCGGATCTCGTAGCGGTACAGCGGCTTCGGGTAACCGGGGCTTCTGTAGCGTTCGGCGCAGTACATCCAGTACGTTTCCCGCCCGGAATCGATCATGCCGTACGCCGGATAGCAGTCTCCGTAGACCCAGTTGTGTTCTTCTTCATATCCCGGCGTGATGAACGGTTCGCTTCCGCGGTGCCAGACGATCCCGTCGCGGCTGTGCATCGCGACGCAGTCCGTCGTCGCGAGCCCGCAGCGCCATTCGCCGTAATTCTTCTTTGCCTGCTTCTTCGTCCAGCTGCTGGCGAACTGTTCCTCGTTCGGTGTCCAGTTGTCCCGGCTCGCGTACCGCGTCGGGAAGCCGACGAGGATATGCGGCGCGGTGGGGTAGGGGATGATCTGATTGTCGTACAGATCGATCTCCGCCCCGTCGTCGAAACCGATCATCTCCGGCTCGCTCCAATGGATGAAATCCTCGGAGGTGATCCGCCGGATGTCGCGCTTGCCCTTGCCCGCCAGCTGCTTTACGTAGTCGCCGATGCGGTTCGCGTCGGTGCATTCCACGACCGATCCGTCGCGCCCGAGACCGTGCTGGTTCCGGTGGTAGCACACGTACCGTCCGTTCGCCCAGTGCACCGTGCTCATGGAATCGAAGGTGCCGTGCATGGAGATCAGGCGGGGCGGCCCGAAGCGGCAGCCGTCCGGGGACGTCCAGCTCCACAGTCCCCGGCGCTTTTCCCCGTCTTCACAGACGCACGTCGCCCGCGCCGCCGCCTTATATTTTTCCTCAGGCGGACACGCCGGATTCGGATCGCGGAATACGAACAGCGCGTCCTCCAGCCCCGGAAGGACGATGCGGTTCTCCTCCAGTCCCGAGTCCGGCTCGTTCACGTGCGCTCTTTTCCACGTCAGACCGTCTTCGCTTTCGATGACGAACGCGTTCGTCCCGTCGTAGGTCTCGTTCCAGACGACGTAGTACATCCGGTAGCCCCGCTCGCCTGCGGCGAGACAGGTCCACGCCACGTTGTCCAGCTCTCTGCCCCGATCGAACAAAAAGCAGGATTCCTTTTTCAGCGCGGGGAGCGACCGATGGAACGCGGTCGTCCTCTCCGTATCGATCAGGTAGTCGTCCCAGAACATTTCCCGTCTTTTGCCGAGTTCGATGGTTTCCAAATTTCGTACCGTCCTTTCGTTATCGCGGCGGTCCCCCGACCGCCCGGGCGTGTTACGGCGCTTCGACGACGCCGACGGCGCCGCAGAGCTGCGCGCAGTTTTCGATCAGCGTACCGCCGCCGTCAAAGCTGCGGACGTTTTCCGTGATGAGGCCGGATATGCATCCCGCGAGGCGGAGCGCGGCGTCGGCGCGCGAGAAGACGTTTTTGACCGTGATGTTGTACGTCTCCTCGAAGGTCGGCTGCCGCGACCCGTAGAGATGATTGTCGCCGATCCGGACGCCGCTGACTCCCCGGTCCATGTGCCGGCTGCCGGAGGAGGCGTCCGTCATCCCGTCGACGAGGATATTGTACAGTTTCACGCCGCCCTGATTGAGAAGGCGGACGTTGGCGCAGAACGCCTCGCTGCGCACGTCGCGGACCGTCACGTTGAATATGTCGTCGGAGAGGACGGCGTCTCCTTCCGGCGCGGGGCGGAAGAGCGCCTCCATCTTTCCGGGGAGACCGGTCAGCGCGACGGTGTCGTCCTGCGTGAAGCCGGTGACGCGGTCGATGAGGATATCGTGACAGCCGCAGCGCAGATCGATCCCGTCCGCGTTGAAGATATGACAGCGGGAATACCCGCCGTTTTTGTGGGTCAGCCCGGAGACGAGCGTCCCGTCCGCCTCGACGCGGCGGTCGTCCGCGCAGAAGTCGAGATCGCGCAGCGTCCCGCGGCGGCACCACAGGAGATTGACCGCCCACCAGCGCTGATTGCGCAGACGGAGCCCCTCGACGGTGAAGCCGTCGACGTTGGCGAGGAGGATGAGGTTGTTCACGGAGATATGCGGTCTGCCGTCCGTCCCGGAGTTTTTCTCGCTCAGACCGTTGTACTCCCCGCCGTCGAGGATCGCCCTCCCGCGCCCGAGGATGCGGATATCCCGGTCCGGATGCGCCGCGCCGGAGCGCCCGGCGCTGACATTGCGGATCAGATTGCAGAAAGTCCCGTCCGCCATCCGCAGATGGCAGTCCTCGAGGATGAGCGTAAAGTCGGAGGGGATCAGGATCGTGTCTTCGATCTCGTAATTCCCGCTCACCGTCAGCGTGCGCGGGGAGGCGGGATCGGAGACGGCGTCCCGGATCCGCTCATTCAGGATCGCCGCGCCGCGGGGAATGAAGTCCATGTTCGTTTATTCTCCTTTCGCGAACGTGATCTGAACGTGATAGACGTCGTTGTCCGTCGCGTAGACGAGGCAGTCGACCGTACCGTCCTGCACGGAGCCGCCGCGCGGTCCGCTGATGCTGAACGATTCCGCCGTGATCTCACCGAGGTCATACGCCGCGGTGTGCGCCCAGCCGTTCTCCGTCTCAAAGTACACGTCGATCTTCGCGCCCGCTTCGCCGATATTGCACACGAGCAGGTATACCGTCCCGTCCGCCGTCTGCGCCATGCGGACGGACGAATCCTTCGTCAAGCCCTCGATCCCGAGCTCCTCGCACGAAACGAGCGCCGTTCCGTCGTAGACGGCGTGCATATGCTTCAGCGTGTCGGCAATGAGCGCCGCGTTGCCGGGACGGTCCGTATCGTCGAAATCGAAGCGATACACCGTGTAGAACACGTGCAGTTTTCCGTCCGCGTCGAGGTACGCGTCGCCGCAGTTCGCCGCGTCGACGACGGACCAGATCCCGTCGCTGCCTTCGGCGTCGTACGGCGGCTCGATCTCGACGCATTTCACCTCCGTATCGCTTTCAAGATCGGGGATACAGAAGAGCATGAGCGAATCGTTGATCGCGAAGGTGTGCCCGCCGAATTGCAGATTTTCCGGGAGCGGCGCGCGGTACGTCTGTCCGACGAGGACCATGTGTCCCTGATCGGTGCCGTCGCGCTTCAATTCTCCGTCCGGCGTCAGATAGAAGGTGGCGACGCCCGTCTGCCCGACGGTCCGCGTACCGACGATGTACGCGCCGCGTTTGCCGTCCGAGAGCGTATAGAGACCTGTGTACCCGGCGTTCAGCTCGCGGTCGAAGGTATAGACCTTTTGGCTGTTCTTGTCCAGGAACCTGCCGTTCGCTTCAAAACCATAGCCGGTCAGGGTGAACGGCGCCGTCCGCATGCCGAAGAGCGCGTAAGACTTTCCCGTTTCCGGGACGGTGACGATATCCGTCTGCTGGCGGCCCGAGAACTTTTGCTTCTCGATCTGGTATTCCTTCACCTCGTCCGTCGCCGGATCGATGGCGTACGCCGTGTACCCTTCCGGCAGGATGACCCAGATCTTGCCGTCCGGCATCTCGCGCATGTTCAGATAGCGGTCCTGCATCAGCGATTTGTACTCGCCGGAGAAGAGGACGGTCGCCTGTCCGTCGGCGCCGATCTTGACGATATGGAACTGTTCTTTTTTGCCGTCCTCGCGCTCGATGAGATCGAGCCCGCCGAAGACGAAGTTGTAGGTGAACGCCGCGTATGCCGCGCCGGAGGTGTGAACGATCTTCGTCGTGTGCGAGGAGCTGTACGCGCGGCGGTCGATCTTGTCGTCGACGATGAGATCGTAGCCGGCGAGCACGTCCGTTACCTTCGTCATGCCGTAATCCTTGAGTGAGATCTCGAAGGTGTACACAGTGCGCAGCGGACTATAGCTGTGCAGAAAACAGCTCACGACGTCGTCCTGCGCGGAGCCGTCGCGCTTCGCGCTCATGGAGAACGAGGTCGTGCCGTCGAGGTCCACCGTCAGGATCTTCTCGAGCTTCCACGTCTTGCCGAGCGGATCCTCCGCGCGGTAGATCTCGACGTTGTCCCGGCTTGCGGACTGCTTGAACGCGAGCATGAAGAGCGTTCCGTCCGTCCGCTGCATCAGGAGCGGCTTATACCCCTGATAGCCGGAATAGGACGGCTCCGCAAATTCCAGCTTTTCGTTGTAAATGCACTCCATGCCTTTATAGATCGCATGGCGATACTCGCTGACGGGGACGAAATCGGTATTGCTGCCGGTCAGATCACCCAGAGACCACAGGTAGGTCACGTGAAGATATCCGTCGGCGTCCATGAAGGCGCCGCCCTGATGGCCGTTGGAAACCGACGACCAGATCCCCTTGTGACCGAGCTCACTGTATTCATAGGGACCGTGGATCACCGTATGCGTCACGTTCTCGGAGGAGGTCAGATCCGGGATATGGAACAGGCGCAGCTCGTCCCACAAATAGGAGGCGCCACCCGTCTCCCAAAGCTCCTCCTCCAGCTCCGCGGCATCGTCGCGCTCGCCGACGATATAGGCGCCGCCGTTCCCGTCCGGGAACGGGAAGAGATATTCGAAGCGGCGGATGCCTTCAATGACGACGTACTGACTGTCGTATTCCCACTCCTTCGTCTCCATGTCGAAGGTGAACCACTCGAGCATCCAGTTCCCGGTATAGGCGCCGCCGCCGTAAAAGGCGTAGATCTTCCGGTTTTCGAAATCGAACATGATGTTCGTATACCCGGGCAGCTCGTATCCTTCGACCTCGCCCTTCTTGTCGACCGTTACCTTGCCGTACAGACCGTCGACGATATGAAATTCCGCCGGGGCGGAGTAGCGCGTCACGGCGTCCGTCTCGTGATCGATCACGTACACGTCGAGCGTCGCGGCGCAGCCGAGCGCGACGATCACGTCGCCGTTCGTGTCCTGTCCGATGTTCGGCAGCGTCTCGTTGTGCTCCAGCAGGTAATCGCCGGCGTAGACGAGCGTGTTGTTCCCATCGTTGTCCGTTTTCGTCACGACGAATTTCGCCGCCCAGTTCTCGCGGCCGAAGTACGTGACGAAGGTCGCGTAGGTCCCGCGCTCCGTATGGACGACGCGCATCTGCTGGCCGCCGTGGTACGCCGGGTACGGGCTGGCGCGGTTGATGTTTGTCCGCATGCCGTTCGCCGCGAGGATGCTCTCGATCTCGGAGACGGAGATCTCATGACCGGACGGGACGAGCGTCGGCGCGGGCGGCTCCGTTTCCGGCGCGTCCGTCGCGGGTGCGTCTGTCTCCGGAGCGGAGGTATCCGCCGGGGACGGCTCATTTCCGGAGCAGGCGGTGAGCGCGGCGGGAAGCGCCAGCGCAAAGACGGCGGTCAGGATGAGCGTGAGGATCCGTTTCATGGTTGGTTTCTCCATATCTGCAAGATTCCTTCCGGACGTCGGACGGGCAGATCGACCCGGTCTGCGGATACTCATATTATACATGGTGCGCCGTCCGAAGTCAAGCGTCCGACCGCCCGAAAAGAGGCGGCGAACCATTTTTTGCGCATAAGCGGCGGATCCGCTCTTGATTGCGGCGGGATTTCGTGTTACAATGTACGCAGCACCGAAAATACATCACTATCATGAAAGCGGAGGGATCCTGCATGACGACAGACAAGCTTCTCACCGTCGACGCCGAGCTGCATTCCTTTACGGTACGCGCCTGGGGCGAGACGTGGTTCACCTGTCCCATCGAAAGCGCCGTGGACAGAGACGGCGAGAAAGACACCGACGAAGACCACTGCGCCGTATTCGCGATGCGGCAGGAGAAGACGGAGACCGGTACGCGCACCGTCTGGCACACGCGCTCCAATCTCTGGGAGGACAAGGAGTACGTCCTTGAGACGGCGGACACGTGGGCGCGTTTCTACGTCCGCGTCTTCGGCTCCGGCTCCGTCGACGCGCTGCGCTTCTTCATCCACGGCGTGCGCCACGAGGCGTCCGATTATATGATGGCGATCGCGGATCACGCGGACTATACGCGCAGCATGCGCTTCGTCACGCGCCCCGGCGCCATCGAGCTCGGCTATTACGGACCGCCGCCGTACTGCTATCCGTTCCGTATGGAGGATTGCGAGGGGTGGGTCGGCGTCGGCCTCGCCGCCAGGGAAGGGCAGTACAATTTCCATCAGTTTTTGTACCAGCCGCGGTATAACGCCTTCTGCTTCGAGGTGCCGCTCAACGGGCAGACGTCCGTGCGCGGCGAATGGGAGAGCCAGAGCCTTCTGTTCCTCCCCGGCACGGACGGCTTCGACGTGGTGCGGCGCTACAGTCAGTGGCATTACGACGCCGGCTGGTGCCGCACAGCGGATCATTCAAACGATCCGGCGTGGTGGAAGGGCCCGATCTTCTGCGGATGGAGCGAGCAGGGGAACATCGCGGCGAAGACCGGCGGCTCGATGAAGGGCATGGCGAATCAGGAAAGCTACGAATGGATGAGCACCAAGCTCGACGAGTACGACCTCCATCCGAGCATGATCATGATCGACGACAAGTGGCAGGGGGAGTACGGCACCAGCCTGCCGGATCCGAAGAAGTGGCCGGATATGCGCGCTTTCACGGACGCCGAGCACAAAAAGGGGCGCCGCGTCGTCCTTTGGTTCCGTTCCTGGTATCCGGAGGGGCTCCCCGAGGAGGAATGCATCGAATATCTGTGCACCGCGTGCGGCTCGGACCCGACGAGCCGGCAGTATCAGGCGCGGATGCGCGAGATCATGCATACGCTTCTGTCGGACGACGAGGGCTGCTGCAACTGCGACGGCTTCAAGATCGATTTTTCCAACTGCATGCCGCTCGGCAAGTACGTCCGGCCGCACGAGCCGGTCTACGGCGTCGAGCTGCTCAAACGGTATCTCTTGCTGCTCCGTGAGAGCGCCAAGGCGGTCAAGCCCGACGCGCTCATCAACTGCTCCGTCTGCCATCCGTATTTCGCCGAGATCGCCGATCAGATCCGGCTGCACGATTACGTCATGAGCCTGCGCTCCGCGCCGGAGATCATGGGATACCGCGCGAAGCTCGCCCGTGCGGTGTACGGGGACATCCTCATCGACACGGACGGCGCGGGCGGCGGTACCCGCCGCGATTTCCGCCGCTTCCTTGCCGCGCAGCCGAAGCTCGGCATCCCGACTCTGTATTTCCTAACAGGCACAGGCTGCTTTACCTTCAATGAGGAGGATATCGACCTGATCCGGGAATGCTGGAAGAGTTACGCGGAGAAGATCGCGGCAGAGAGCTGATCCGCCGCGGAGAAGAACGTACGCAGAATCATTATCGCACGCGCCCGCCGAACGGCGGGCGCGTCGGTTTTGCGAGGCGGCGGCGCGGCATTGTCGGCGGCTGTGGATGATTCATGCACGGAGCGAAAAATATACCATTCATAAACGCGGAATGTGTGTCGATACTAATGCCAGAGCACGCACAAGCGTGCCGCTGCGGAATCCGGACGTCATGCCGCGCAGACGACCGCGTCCGAAGCGCCGTCTGCGCGGGCTCGATAAAATAGATAGCAAAACAGGAGAACAAAACATGGCAAGCAACAAGACGCTCGTTCCGGAAGCGAAGAACGCTCTCGAGCAGTTCAAGATGGAAGCTGCCGGCGAAGTCGGCGTCACCCTGAATCAGGGCGACAACGGCAACCTGACCTCCCGTCAGGCCGGTTCCATCGGCGGTCAGATGGTCAAGAAGATGATCGAGAAGTACGAGAACGAGATGAAGACGAAGTAATCTCTTCCCAGGCGGGAAAGAGGCGGGAGACCGCCTCTTTTCCGTGTCCGCCCGCACGGGCGGGGGCGGAAAAGGACGCGCAATGCGGAAAAGCACTTGACCGGCTTTCCTTTATCGGTTATAATATGAGTAGTGGAAAGTCGGAAGGCGCCGTCGGGCGCCGGGGAGGAGAATCCGTGAAAAAAGTGATGCTGGTCTTCGGCACAAGGCCGGAGGCGATCAAGATGTGTCCGCTCGTTCATGAGCTGAAACGCCGGAGGGGACTTGAGACCGTCGTCTGCGTGACGGGGCAGCACCGACAGATGCTCGATCAGGTCCTGGAGCGATTCGGTGTCGTGCCGGACTACGATCTTGCCATCATGAAGGAAAAGCAGACGCTGTTCGATATCACGACGGCGATCTTGACGAAGCTGCAGCCCGTGCTCGATGAGGCGAAGCCGGACGTGGTGCTCGTCCACGGCGACACGAGCAGCGCCTTCTCGGCGGCGCTGGCGTGTTTTTACAGGCAGATCCCGGTCGGACACGTCGAGGCGGGACTGCGCACGTACAACGTCGATTCTCCCTATCCGGAGGAATTCAACCGGCAGGCGGTCGGCATCATCAGCCGCTACAACTTCGCGCCGACGCAGCTCGCCGCCGATCATCTGCTCCGCGAGGGAAAGAGCCCGCAGACGATATTCGTCACCGGCAATACCGTCATCGACGCCATGCGCTGCACGGTGCGCGAGGATTATACGCATCCGGAGCTCGAATGGGCGTCCGGCGGCAAGCTGATCCTTTTGACGGCGCACCGCCGGGAGAATCTCGGCGAGCCGATGCGCCATATGTTCCGCGCGATCCGCCGGGTGCTCGACGAGCATCCGGAATGCCGGGCGATCTATCCGATCCATATGAATCCCGCCGTGCGGCAGGCGGCAGCCGAGGAACTCGGCGACTGCCCGCACATCCATATCATCGAGCCGATCGACGTGTTCGACTGCCATAATTTCGAGGCGCGTTCCTACCTCTGCCTGACCGATTCCGGCGGGATTCAGGAGGAATGCCCGAATTACGGCGTGCCCGTCCTCGTCATGCGGGATACGACGGAGCGCCCGGAGGGCGTGACGGCGGGGACCCTCCGTCTCGTCGGCACGGAGGAGGAGTCGATCTACCGAAACTTCCGCGAGCTGCTCGAAGATCGGGCGGCGTATGAGAAGATGTCCCGCGCGTGCAATCCCTACGGCGACGGACGCGCGTGCGAGCGGATCGCGGACGTATTGGAGCATGGCGACTGCGAGCGGTGGACGGCGGGGAAGTGAGCTTCCGGAATGCGGAAAATGCGTCCGGTATGTTGCATTTTCCGCCGAACGGTGGTATCATATAGGCGAATGTTCCCAACATTACAATACAATGAACAGGAAGTGAAACGGAAAATGAGAGTCGTCATTCAGGAAAACTACGACAAAATGTCACAGTGGGCGGCGAACGTCATCGCGGCGCGCATCAACGGGCATCGGGGCAAAGGACCGTTCGTCCTCGGTCTGCCCACCGGATCGAGTCCGCTCGGCGTGTACCGGGAACTGATCCGCAAAAACAAGGCGGGGGAGGTCTCCTTCGCCGACGTCGTGACCTTCAATATGGACGAGTACCTCGGTCTGCCGCGCGAGCACGATCAGAGCTACTGGCGCTTCATGCATGAGAATTTCTTCGATCATCTGACCGACATGCGGCCGGAGAACGTACATATCCTGAACGGCATGGCGCCGGATCCGGAGGCGGAGTGCCGGCAGTACGAGGAGCAGATCGCCGCGCTCGGCGGGATCGATCTCTTCCTCGGCGGGATCGGCGTCGACGGACATCTCGCGTTCAACGAGCCGTACACGAGTCTCACCTCGCGTACCGGCGTGCGCGTTCTGACGACGGATACGCGGATCGTGAACAGCCGCTTTTTCGGGAACGATCCGGAGAAGGTGCCGGCGAAGGCGCTTTCCGTCGGGATCGGCACGGTGACGGACGCGAAGGAGGTCCTCATCCTCATCAGCGGTCACAACAAGGCGCGCGCGCTGGCGGCGGTCGTGGAGGGCGGCGTGAGCCAGAAGTGGACCTGCTCCGCGCTCCAGATGCACAATAACGCGGTCATCGCCTGCGACGAGGACGCCTGCGGCGAGCTGACGGTAGACACGTACAAGTATTTTCTCGATATCGAGCGCGGCGAGCGTCTGTGACGCTCCGCTTCCGCATAAAACATTTTCCGGCGGCTGTTCTCACGCGAAGGGACGGCCGCCGGATCCATACGGGAGGTCATCATGCGCACGGAGTATGACGTGATCGTCTGCGGCGGCGGGATCGCCGGGATCGCGGCGGCGCTGTCCGCCGCGAGAGAGGGCGCGTCCGTCTGCCTCATTGAAAAGGAATACTGCCTCGGCGGGCTGGCGACGCTCGGACTGATCGTCATCTATCTGCCGCTGTGCGACGGAGACGGCGTGCTCATGAGCGGCGGCATCGCGGAGGAACTGGCGCTCTTGTCCGTCAAATACGGCCCCGGTACGCTCCCGGAGGTGTGGAAGAACAAAAAGAGCAACACCGCCGGGGAGCGCGCGGGCACGCGCTATCAGGTCCGCTATCAGGCGGCGCCCATGATGCTGGCGGCGGAGGAAACGCTGCTCGACGCCGGAGTGACGATCTTTTACGACGCCCGCCTCGCGTCCGCCCTCACGGCGTCAGACGGCGGCGGCAGGAGGATCGCCGCCGTGACCGTCGATACGAAGCGCGGTCCGGTGCGCTTCACCGCCAAAGCCTTCGTCGACGCCACGGGGGACGCCGATCTATGTGCGTTCGCCGGGGAGAAGACCGCGGAATTCGCCTCGAACAGCCGGACCGGATGGTATTTCTCCTTCAACGGCGACACGGGGAGCGCGGGGACGCTCCGGCTCCATGCCAACAGCGATCACTATTATCCCACGGCGTATGAGGACAAGCCGCGCTACAACGGGATCGACCCGGACGACGTCAGCCGCCACATGATCGACATGCACCGCTTCATCCTTGACGACGCCGCGAAAAAGCGGGCGGAGGATCCGGGCTTCTTCCCGCTTCTGATACCCGCGTTCCACGGACTGCGCACCACGCGGCGCCTGGCGGCGTCTCTCGAATTCTCGGAGGAGGCGCACGAGCGGGTATGGTTCGAGGACGCGGTCGGCATGATCGGCAACTGGAAGCACAGCCATATGCGGTATTCGATCCCCTACCGCTGTGTGAAGGCGGAGACGTTCGGCAATCTCTACGCCGCCGGGCGCTGTGTCTCGGCCGACCGCTCCGGATGGGATCTGACGCGCGTGATTCCGACGTGCGCCGTGACGGGAGAAGC
>JAEEGL015169345.1_pt1 | contig 41172 bp, 28 predicted proteins | sample 9134231 | NCBI WGS metagenome assembly JAEEGL01 (sample SAMN16246548, study PRJNA631951) | gut metagenome | biome: gut microbiome; feature: rumen; material: fiber-attached | host: Bos | place: Iran: Karaj | collected 2018-10
CTCAAGGAAAAGTATGGATTTACCGCTCTTGACAGCAAGCCTACAGCATACAAGGAAGTATCACTTTCAGGTGATTCTCTCAGCGTATCAAAGCTTGTTGACACAGACGGCGAGCAGACTGTTGACGGTTCTGCAACAGTTTCAACAAACAGCTATTACGGCGATTATCAGATCAAGGTAACAGGATATCCCGAGAATACAGTTCTTTACGGTGTTATAGTAAATACAAAGGAAGACGACCACTATGCTATGCGTCATCTTGAAAATATCTGGAGAAACGGTTCATATGCATGGTCAGCAGGTATCAAGACTGTTGAATATCACGGAAATCACGTAAGCTATGAGGATTATGAAAGCTCAAAGGGTAAGACTGTCACATCTGTTACATTCATCACACTTGACGGATATACCACTGTCAATGTAGGTGAGCAGTACCTTCCTATCAGATTTGCAGGCGAAGTAAAGGCAGATGACGCTTCAGCAGGCACAGGCAAGACAGCTCTTTCGATCACAGGCTTCCCTGAGGATTACAAGAAGGTCATCACTGCTGATGAAGGACTTAACGTTACAGAAACAGAGATAAGCTACACAAACGCAAAGCCCGGTAAGTACACTGTAAATGTTGAAGATGAGAACGGCAAGTACGCACCAATGACAGCACAGTTCATACTTTCAACTGACGATGTACCTGTTAAGTTTGCAGAGGGCAAGCTTACAGCAGCAGACGGCTTTACAGATGATGACAAGGCAAACTTCCTGAAGAATCTTGCAACTGTTGATATAAATGATACTTCATACAAGGCAACAGGCAGCAAAGCTATAAAGCTTTTCAAAGAAGACGGTTCTATAGATTTTGACGTAACTGTAAGTGATGCAAAGGTATTTGAAAACAACGGTACTTATAATATCACTCTTAACTCAACAGGCTATAATGCACCATACAGCTTTGAAGTAAATAATGATGTTCAGAGTACAACTGCAACAACTACAGCAAAGACAACAAAGACAACTACAAAAACTGCAAAGACTACAACAGCTGCTTCAAACAGTCCTAAGACAGGTGTTAACGGAATGGCTGTACCTGTAGCTGTTCTTGCTTTGGCAAGTGCTACAGCATTTGTACTCAGAAAGAAAAACGATTGAAGTATTGATTCCTGACAGATAATTTTAATGCATATGACCCCTGGAGCTTTTGGCACAGGGGTCAAGTGCTGAAAGGTCGTAATATATATGTTATTTATTATATCACTTGTTATCGCGCTTTTTATCGCGTTTTGTCTTGATAAGCCATTAAAAAAACACCCTGCTGTATTCTATATAGCAGCAGCTGTGCTTACAATTGCATCTGTTGTTGTTACACAGTCTGATATTACTATATCAAGCAGATTTGTAAGAGATTATGTACTTGGAATATTCTCCCGCGGAGCTCTCGGAGCAGCATTGTGGGCAGTCGTTATGTGGACAGGTGCTCTTCCAAACGGTTCAGCTCCAATAAAGAAGCTCATGCCGATACGCGGTGAGCTTTCAATAACGGCTGCTGTTCTTACAATGGCACATATCATTACATTCGGTATGCAGTATATACGCAACCTTATAGACGGCAGAACAGGAAGCGGAGACGCTTACAGGGACTTTGTCATTACGTGTATTTTATCTCTTTCGATGACAATGATAATGGTACCTCTTGCAATTATGTCCTTCAAGGCTGTAAGAAAGAAAATGAACGCCAAAACATGGAAAAGGATACAGCGCCTTGCTTATCTTTTCTACGCTATGATATATATTCACATCATGGTGCTTTTTGTTCCGAAAGCTCAGAAGGGCAGAGAGGGATATTTCCTCAGTGTTCTTGTGTACAGCGCAGTATTCATAGGTTACGCTGTACTGAGACTCAGAAAAGCATATCTTTCAAAGAATGAAAAAGCATCAAAGCTTGTTCCGAATTCAGTTTGTGTCTGTGCATTTGTTATCCCGTTATGTTTCAGCGGAATTGTTTCGCGCAATACAAATACCAAGACAAAAGCTGCAACTGTATCTCCAAAAGCTGCTGTTGAAGTTTCTGAAAATGAGACGACACAGACTTCAACTACCGCAGTTACAACAGCTGAAGGAACAAAAACTACAACAACAGTGAAGTCAGGTACAACAGTTACAACTTCCGATGATAAAAAAGAAAAAACTACCGAAGCAGTGACTGAAGCAGCGAAGGAAGAAGCTGCAGAAGCTGAAAATACTGATGAGCAGCCTGAAAACAATGAACAGGAAGAGGCTCAGGAGCAGACCTACAGGTTTAAAAACGGTACTTTTGAGGGTACAGGTGAAGGCTATTCAGGAAAGGTCCGCGTTTCGATAACAATTGAAAATGATACGATAACTGCCTTCTCAGCAAATGCTGACGATGACGATCCGGATTTCTTTGATGACGCAAAGAGTAAGGTGATACCTCAGATAAAGAGCAGTCTCAGTGCAGAGGGAATAGATGCCTGCTCGGGCGCAACATACAGTTCAAAGGGAATCATCGAAGCTGCCAAAAACGCTCTTGAACAGGCTGCGAATTGAGTTTTTTGCTCCATATGCAGTAACTTATAAAAGCAGTTTAGCTTTATCATTTCAGAACAAAAAGAAATACACAGACTTTTTTGATAGTATCAATTAATGTTATATTTGCTTCTCAGTTCCGCAATACGTCGCGCTTTATATCTTATTTAAGCTGTAGATTCAAATAGTTGAATTTTCATTGATACTGTGATAGAATGTATATAAAAGAAATACATAGTAATTGTCGGATATAACAAAATATCAAGAAATATCACAGCATATTGTACAAAAACAAAATTTTTGGAAAATTTTTCCGAATAAAGCGCGTAGTTTTTTCTCCTTATAACGTCTAATAAGTGAAAGCACAGGAAATGCTTTCGGAAAGGAGTTTGTCAATGGATAACGGTGCAAGTAGCTACCGCCGTTTTCGTGACAATGGTGATGTACACGGATTAGATGAGATAATAATAGAATACTGCGATGGTCTGATACTTTACCTGACAAGCATAGTCGGGAATGTTCAGAAAGCCGAAGAGATCACAGAAGATACTTTTGTCCTGCTCGGCACAAAAAAGCCGAAATTCAAGGGGAAAAGTTCGTTCAAGACATGGCTCTATGCCATAGGCAGAAATCTTGCGGTAGATCATATTCGCAAGGATTCAAGGAAGAACTGTATTTCTATTGAAGATACACCTGAAATGATAGATGATGAAACTGCCGTTGAAGAGGCTTATATTAAGAAAGAACAGCAGATAATGATACATAAGGCAATGCGTAAACTCCATCCGAAATATCAGCAGGTGTTATGGCTCATTTATTTTGAGGGATTTAGTAATAAAGAAGCGGCAAAGATAATGAAAAAGAGTCTTCGCAGCTTGGAATCCATGCTATATCGTGCTCGAAAGTCACTCAGATCACAGCTTGAAACGGAGGGTTTTGAATATGTTGAAACATGAAGAGATGATCGAGAATGTACACCGCCGCATAGCTCAATATGAGGAGGAGAAAAATATGAAACATTCAAAATTTAAAAATATCTTTTCTGCTAAAGAATCAACAGATAAAAATAATGAAGAATATACAGAGGTCGTAAGCGGTATAGAAACTGTAAACTCCTCAAATCGAATGGTTCGCATTGTAAGTACTATGGCAGCAAGTGCCGTACTTATTACAGGCTTGGGTACTACAGGCTATCTGCTGCACAAGAACAAGTCAAATACTTCGGGACTCCCCGAAGATATTGTTGCTGTAACTCAATCCAATGAAACATCAGAGGTAGTTGATTACGGTTTGGTATCGCCGTTTGCTGATTTCAGACAGATCTATTTTGGAATATCCGAAATTAATAATTATGATTTCCCTGAGTATTCAGATGCGACATATGACAAGCTTGCAGTATTTCTGAATAACTTTAACTGGGGAGAAGGTAGCGAAATCGCTGAGAAAGACATTCCTGATTTCGATAATTATGAAGGCATAGGTTATGGTATCGGCTGGCGAAAAGGCGATGTATGGTTTTATGTTTATGTTACAGAAGAAGGAAAAGCATATTATTTAACGGAAAAATGCACTCCTGACGGAAACTGTTATGAATATCCTATCATCGCAAGTTCAGTCTTTAATATTGATTATGCGACCTTTGATAAGGGCATACAGGATATCTGGAGCAGTGATGTACCCGATACAGGTAAATATCTCTCTAAAAGAGATAAAATGTATCTCTCTCAGGGAGATTTCGAGAATGGTATGGTTGAACACCATGAGGGCTTCGATTCCGAAGAGGTAATTCCTGTGGACCACAAGTCATTCAAGGCGCTTCAGGGCTTCCTCAGAGATGACTTCCTTGATATTCTGCAAAAAGAAAAGGCTATGGACTATGACAGTGATAATCTTCTCTATACTGTTGCCTGCTATTATAAGACAAGCAGCACAACTACCCGAAGACTAACATACTATATCAGCAGCAACGGTGTTGCAAACCTCTGTGAATATGAATTGACCGACTATGATGATATTCCTACAGGCTGTGAAAACTACTATATTGACATAGAAGAATTTGAGTCTGTTCTCAATGACATTTTAAGCGGCAAGTATGATGATAAGTATTCCTTCGAGGTAAAGACAACGACGACAACAACTGTAACTACATCTGCAACTACAACTGAAACGACTACAGTGACTACAACTGAACAGGAGAACGCTCCTGAGGACGAACCGGAAGATGAACCTGTAGAAAAAGAGCCGACTGAAGAAGATATCTTCAGAGAGTATTATTATGCAGGTGTTGACGGTTGGGAAGACACCGATCGTTCTTGGAGCGCATTGGATGAAAATGGAAATATGGTCGATTACAAGGACGTAGTCAGCTTTATGTTCCATAGAGCTGATGTGTATTTTCCATCTGACAGGGTACTTGGTCCGATTGCCGACGAAGAGGATGCCATCGCAAAAGGCAGAGATATACTTCTCAGGCTCAATGGACAGGAATACGTCGATAGCCATGATAAAGAATATACTGTATGGCATGATGGTACAAAGATAATCAGAGACAACCCTTGTTATTTAGCAACCTATAATGAGGAATATGACATTTGGGATTTCCGTCCTACGTTATTCTCAGGCACATCAGAAGATGGAAAATATCATACAGCAACGCCCGGCAGTGTCCCGCACTTCTATTTCCGCGGCAGTGACGGTAAGGTATTAGCTTGTTACCACTGATTTTTCAATGTTAAAAACTGCCCGTAAAGTGTAATATATGGGTATATAATGAAGAAATCCGTATTCTTTATGAATACGGATTTCTTGCTGTATTAAGCTTTGTTTGTCAGCTCTGTGAGGAATACTTTTCGATAAGCTCCTGTGCTTTTTCTTCACTGATGTAGAATGTAGTTCCGCGTTCTACCATGTTGGTATGAACTTCGCCATTCTGGAATAACTTGATACCAAAGCCGTATCTGCCTAAGAATGGCATATCACAGCCTATTTCAAGCACACAGTATTTCTCGCTGCGGTCTATCTGAGAGTTGTAGGCAATATAATCATTATAGTTTGATGAAGTCGCAATTTCTCTGTCTCCAAAGAGAATATTATAGATATAATCCTGATCAGCATTATACTTTTCGTTTTTGTGTTCAGGCTTATATTCTTTATAGTAAACGTTGTTGATGCTCAGAGTATTTTCAAGATCATAGGCATCAATGATCTGTCCGACTGTCTGAGGCTCATACATCATATTACGGTATACGTGGTAATTGTTGCTTCCACTGTACTGTACAGCTACAGCAACCTCTATAGAAATATCGTTCAGTGCGAATACCTTTGCGGTACTGCAGTTCTTTTCGCGGTCAAGAAGCTCATATTCGCCTATTTCCTCGCCTATTGAGGAAAGTCCGAGAGCTGCACCCGAGTTTATGTATTCCGTGTCATTTACCTTTACTGTGAAGTTATTGTCCTCATCTGTAAAGTCTACGTAATCGTAGTTAATGAGTGTGATATCATCGTCCTTCTGAGGGATAGGCACACTGCCCAGACCGAGAAGGCTCATCTGTATCTCTCTTGCGTCGTTGTTTGTAAGTCCGTTTCCGTCAGTGTCGCCGTTTACCTGTCCCTGTGCAGTTATGCCGCCGTCTGCGGAGATACCGTACTTATCGGGATTTGCCAGCGACTGCATTATCGTAATGGAGTCGGAGAGATCAACATAGCCGTCAATATTTGCATCGCCCATAGTACCGTCGATTATTACAGGATCGTTGCAGTAATACTTTACGGGATTAAGAAATGCAAGCTCTGTCATACCGTAGTTGAAATCCACTTTATCACCGTTGATCTGCATATTTCTGAGGACTTCATAAAGATTGTTTTGCTCTCCATCAAAGCCGAAATAAAGCTTACCTTCGATCATGCCTTTTTGCTCGGTAAACGCAGGATATTTCTCTGTGAACTCCGCCGCAGTCATATCTCCGCTGTAGTATGCGCCGCCGAGGCTTACGTAGTTTTTATCCTCATACAGCTTGTAGTGCATTTCAATGGCAGTTACCTCGGGACAAGCCTTTACAAGCTCAAGAGTATAGTCATAGGCTTCTCTTGATGCAGCACTGATTATCTCATATTCCTTGCCGTTCTTGCGGAAAGTAGGCATTTTGAGCTTCTCGGCTTCAACTGCTGCCTTGATATCATCATAGGGGAGCACCGTTCCTTCCTCAACTTTTATGGCTGTAACAACAGATTCTATATTAATAATGTGGAACTTGTTGTTTTCGTCAAGTGTAACAAGAGAGCGGTTGAATCTCCAGTCGGGAGTCACTTTCTCCTTGCCGCCGCTCAGCCATACGTAGTTTCCTGAGATGTCCTGAACAGCTTCGTCAAAGGTCATGCCCTTGTAGCTGAATGATTTTGCAGCTGTTTCCACAAGAGTGGGGGAGTCAGCATTTGCAGGAAGTGCGGAAGCTCCGCTGAATACCATAGCCGCAGCCGCTATAATTGACATTATCTTCTTATTCATAATAAGACCTCCTTTATTTATGTTCTGATTTACAGACCGAGCAGTATCTTCTGTAATGCCTGAGCATCGCCTACTGTAAGACCATCGCCGTCAATATCGGCATTGAGCTTGCCAAGTCCTGTAAGGTGATTGAAGTCAGAACCGTTTTCACCGTATTTGTTCGGGTTAGCAAGTGCCTGCATAATGAGTACCACATCAGCCATATCTGTCTTATCGTCAAGGTTTGCATCGCCCTTTACGATCTCAGCAGTTTCCGAAAGTACAGTTACACTCTTTACATTGCTGAACTGTGCAGGATATGTCGAAAGAATTCCGCTTCCTGCGCCGTAATCAATATCAAGCTTCATACCTACGCTCGGCTCAACATTTTCAAGGTATTTTGTGGGGAGCGTAAATCTGCTGTAGTTTTTATTGATAAATGAGTCCTTATCAGGCTTTAATAACAGTGTATTGTCTCTTATTTCTATAACTGTTAATTGCAGAGTAGTGTCTATTTCTTGAGCTTCTTCAACAGCAAAGCTGACTAAATTGGTATCAATATTGTTTTCTGCAAGAAAAGCCTTTATCTGCTCTGTGACATCTTCGTTTTTCCAGTAGTATTCTACAGTTACTTTGTTTTCGATAAAATCAGGATCAACTCCAAATACTGTTGCAGGAATATTGTTATCCTTAACGTAGTAATACAGTAATTCGGATATTCTGTTCAGTTCGTTTTCTTCTCCGTCTGTATCAAAGGGAATGAACTCTAAAAGCTTATCGTCGATGTTGTTTTTCCATAGGAACTCACCGAATTTATCGTAGTCATTGGCGTTTTCGGTGTTCCACCTAAGAAATACATATTTATCGGCGTATTTTTCGGATATCTTTTCATTTGCAATAACTTTCAGACCGATCTTGCTCTCTGCTATGAAGTCGTTAATCATGTTCTTTATTGTATCAAGGTCTGTAATTTTTTCGGCTTCGTATGTTTTTTCTTCTGTCTGTATAGCAGGTAGCGGCGATGCAGCTGCATTTGCCGTGATCGGAACAGCTGCGAAACTTGTCAGCATAGAAGCTGCAAATAATGTATTTATCATTTTTTTCATAATAAGACCTCCTTAAATGTGAAATTATAAGGCGTGAATTTACTTTCACTAATAAGTCGTAAAAATACGGATTTTGTCTCACCCTTTTTCAAAAAAATTCAGAAAATATACGTTGAAATATTTTTTCGGAAATTTTATAATTTAGGTGAGACATTTTCTCTTTTTTTACGACTTATATATGAAGAGACATATCACTAAACCAAAACGGGCGCAGAAAACGCGTCTGCGAAAGGAGTTTAATATGGATAACGGTGCAAGTAGCTACCGCCGTTTCCTTGATGGTGATAAAAATGCTCTTATTGATATAATTGAGGACTACCGCCGCGGACTAGTTCTGTTTCTGAACAGCGTTACAGGTGATTTCTGTCTTGCTGAGGAGGTCGCGGAGGAGACTTTTCTCAAGCTCTATGTGGACAGACCGAAATTTTCGGGAAAGTCCTCGTTCAGATCATGGCTTTATTCCATAGGAAGAAATACGGCTGTTGACCATATCCGAAAAGCTTCAAAGCTTGAAGAAGTTCCTGTTGACGACTTCTATGAAGTCACGGACAAAGAGGATATAGAGCAGAATTATATCAAAGGTGAGGACAAGAGACAACTCCTCAGAGCATTGGAAAAGCTGAACGATGATTACAGACAGGTGCTGTATCTTATATATTTCGAGAATTTCAGCAACACTGAAACGGCTAAAATAATGGGCAGATCGGAGAGGCAGGTAAGAAATCTTCTCTATCGTTCAAAGGAGTCTTTGCGAAATATTCTGGAAAGGGAGGGCTTCAGATATGAGGGAATATGACAAGATGAGCTTGAAGGTCGCTGAGCGAGTATTTGAAAAGGGCGATGAGATATTAGAGCAGCGTCAGAAAAAAGCCGCTAAGATACGTCATATATCCTATGCTGTATCAGGACTTTGTGCGGTGCTGATTGTCTGTTTCGGCGTGTGGAAGATACTGCCGTCAATGAAAAAGCCCGACAACAGCTTTAATGGCTCAAATATCGTTATTACAACGGAAAATCCAACAGCTTCGGAAACTACAGCAGCTGTGACAACTGAAATTACGACTGCCGAAAAGACTGAAAAAGCAGTCACTACAGTAAAAACTACTGCAAAAAGTACGGAAACAGCGGCGGCTGTAACGGTAAGAACTTCGGCTAACGCAGCAGCTCCCGCAGGAACAACAGCTGTGATTAATACTGTTACGCGCAGGACTACAGCTAAGGCTACTGCAAAAATAACACTTACCACGGTTTATACCAATACCACGGGAAATCAGTCAGCAGCTTCGACTACTGCATGGTCAGGGGAAGAAATTGCCCATATGACAACCTCAGGAGTAAGTGAAATAATAGAAGCGGCGACTACTGTAACAACTACGTTTGCAGGGCAAGAGGGTTCGCCTGTTACAATTTCAAGAACGACTGAAAGAGTCGCTCCCGTCTCAACTACAAATTCTCATGGACAAACCGGAAATACCCATATTACAGGAGAAGATGTTGTTATCAGACCTGTTACTACTACCACATCTGTTGATATATATTCCGATATCAGAGTGGCATTTAAGACATATCCGGTAAGTGTAAGCCTTGATAATATAAGGTACGATATGGAGATTACCGAAAGCTATCCTCCAAGCTCAGGCATCGGAAGTGATGAAATAGGAAGTTTTATCCGTAAAGCAAGAGTAACCATATATATTACAAAAAAGAATAAAATAGTACAGACAATGGAAGTTTACGAAGTCAGCGGCAGAAGTGTCGAACAGGCTGTTGCAGTAAGACTGACTGATACCGATGAATATTATTTATTCCGGAACTTTGATTATAAAAAAGAAGATAACGGCTCTTAGCAAAGCGAATCCCCACTCAAATGAGTGGGGATTTTGTTTGAAAATATCATTTTATATTTTGTTTGGTGGAGCCTCCGGTGATCTTTTTCTGAAGCTTATGTATACAGCAAAACACATGATTATCTGTAAAACTGTCGAGCACGGAGTTGCAAGACCTATCTTTAATAATGAACCGCCGCCGAAATGCTGCATAAGGAATGCAACAGGTATCCTGACGAGGAAAGCTCCGCATATACCCTGAATCATAACGAACTTGGTTTTCTCAATGCCGTTGTAGAAACCTATGAAGCAGAAAAGGAAGCAAGTGAACAGGCAGTCAACAGCATAGGCTTTCAGGTAATCCCACGCAGCTGCGACTGTATCGGGGCTGTTTGAGAATACTCCCGAAAGCAGGTCTCCGTGGAAGAAAGCGGTAAAGAACATGACAATGCCGAATAACATTGATACTCCGATACCGCTTTTAAGTGCTTTTACGGCACGGTCTTTATGACCTGCACCGTAGTTCTGAGCTACAAAGGCGGACATTGACTGCATAAAAGCCGCAGGTACGAGCATTATGAAAGCGCATACCTTATTTGCAACGCCGACTCCTGCCGAGGCAGTAACGCTGATCTGATTTACAATTGCAAGTATTACAAGAAAAGATATGCCAACGAGGAAATCCTGCAATGCGATAGGTGTTCCGATGCGAAGAATATTCTTAGCGTAATTGCGTTCCAGCTTCAGGTTTGACTTGTGAAGCTCGAAGGGCAGCTTTGTTCTTTTGATGATAAAGAAAGATATGATAACGCTGACGAGCTGCGCTAATACTGTTGCAAGAGCTGCTCCTGTCGAACCAAGATGGAATACCGCAACAAACACAAGATCTCCGATGATATTGAATACACAGGCGATACCTACTGCTATAAGAGGAGTTTTTGAATCGCCAAGTCCGCGGAAGATGCTTCCCAGCAGATTATATGCGGTGATAATAAGAAAACCTCCGCCGCAGACTCGGATATAGTTCTTTGTGAGGCCAAAAGCTTCTTCTGGAGCGTTCATAACTGCTGCCAGCCCACCCGAGCCGAAAAAGCATATTACAGTGAATATTATACCTGTAATGGCAAATATGATAAGACCTGTTCCAATGGTCTGAGCTGCTTCTTCAGGACGTTTCTGTCCGATGCGCTGGGCGACTGCTACGGTTATGCCCATTGAAAAGCTGACGATAAGATTTGTAAGCGTATGAAGTATCTGCGAACCCGTTGAAACGGCAGATACATCGGCATCTGTCCCGAATTGTCCTACAACAAGCAGATCAACTGCGCCGTACATTGCCTGCAGAAACATTGCAAACAATACAGGCAGCATAAATTTAAGCAGCTTTGGAAGGATAGCTCCTTCAGTAAAGTTGTTGTTTTTCATCTATAAACCTCCACAAAAAAGCCGGATAAAACAGCAGGCGATGCAGCTTGCGGTCTTATCCAGCATTACATTTCTATCTGATGATTTTCTCAGCTAATCAGCATTATGTATTATATCATAACACATGATGTATGTCAATAGCTTTTTTTGCTGTTTTGTTCAGATAAAGCAAAGAGATCATTTTATATGAAGCGCTTGGTGAGGCGACTTTTTAGTTATGATTTTTTGCGGAGCTTTCATCTAAAATCATACTGCTCTAAAAGATCGTATATTCCGTCCTCTGAAAGAACTCCGCGAATCAGCTCCTTTGGGAGCAGGCCTGCTTCATCTGCGGCAAGATCGCGCCTCCATGCAGGACTTGTGTAATAATCAGACAGCACTTTGAGCAGCTCTGGTGAACCACATGCTGCTTTCTGCATGATGCTTTCATAGTAAGTGATACGTTTTATCTGAGCCTGTAAAGATTCTTGCGTGTTCGGAAGACGCTTCTCAAATCCGAACATATCAAACAGTTCGCCGTCTGTATCTTTCGGGTCACGGAAATGCTCATTGTAGTATGCGGTAATGTGAAAGCCGCAGCGGTTAACATAAAAGTGAACATTGCGCTTTTCAAAGTAAGGTGTGACGGTTTCCCATACAGTGACCTCAGGGTGCATTTCCTCTATAGCGCACCATGCTGCATAGCCGATGCCCTTGCTGTGAACAGCAGGGGAAACGAACAGAAGCTCCAGATCACCGTGATCGTATTCAGTCTTGATCACTGCACCTCCCACGGAATTTCCGCCCTGCATAATGCGGTAGGCTTTTCCTCCGTCAATGGCGTGAGAGATAGTATCATGGGAAATGATCTCTCCATCCTCTTCAAAATGGTCATCACGCAGACCGAATTCCTCCAGAGCACCGTAATTAAATGCTTCCTGATTATCCTTGATGAATTGCTCGCGGTCGCTTTTCTCAAGAGGGATAAGCTGTACGATGTTGTCTTTGGCTGTATATTCGTTTTTGGCAAATTTACTTTCAAACATGGCTTCTGACCTCAGTGTAAATTATTTCATTCGCTTTTATTATTGCAGCGGAGCACAATGGGCGGCTCAGCTCATTCCGTTGTTATTATAGAGTAAATATCAGGGAAGGACTTGATTTTTCCGAGTACGTATTCCTGAAGCATAACAATGTCGGCTATATCAAATTTACCGTTATGGTTTACGTCCTTATAAGGTGGATAATATGGATCTTCATTGGGATTTTCACTCAGAAGGGCTTTTTTTGCTGCGACAACGTCCAGAGAATCTACACACAGATCGTCGTTGAAGTCTCCTACGATAGTCCACGGAACGTCTAATGTTTCAAAAGATATATCATTTTTTAGAGCTTTGACTGTTCCTGTATCATTTACTGTACTGATGTCAAGGTAAATACTTGATACGTTCAGTTTATCAATTATACCTGCTTCGATCTGATCTATATGATCTTTGAAGTCAATGCTGCCCTCAATAACGTCATCTTCTTCCTGATCCTGCCTTACACTGATATATGTATCATAGTAAGATGTACTGAAGCAGCCGCTGAATGAAACACTCTCCTTGTAAAGGTCATATGTATGACCGCCTGATGTATAAGTTTTTATGAATTCGGGAGCAGGTTCTGTGGGGACACGGAACATTCCGAACATCTGATTTAATGTATTCCACTTAATATCATAGTTGCTGCTGTTTTCAACGATCTGAAAGATCTTATATTTATTGTTATATTCTGCGGAAATTTCATATTTTACCTGATAGCATTCTTTGAAATCTTTCTCGATCTTGTAGTCTGCTTTCATTTCCTTGTCGGGAGCCAAGCGGTGTCTGCCGTCATTTGACTTCTGAATGCCCGCATCATAGGAATCGCTTTGTTTTTGGTCAGAATATGCATAAAAGCATCCGTTTTCATAGCCGTACATATGTCCTCCCGAATAAGTAATGAAGGTGTACGGATCAATATTGACTCCGCTGCGATTTTTTGAAACATCAACATATATACTGTTGTTATTATCAGGCTCTGTTGATGAAGGCTCACTGACTGAAATTTCATTTTTCAGTATATCAACTGTATATTCGCCGTAAAGATTTATATTAAGATCTATACGTGCAAGGTTTCCGACCTCTATGCCATAAACTTTTGCAGCTTTTACAAGTGCAGTTACCGGGAATGATCCCTTCTTTATGTCATTATCGGTATTCTCTTCTTTGTTTATATGAATGAATAAATATGACTTATAAGCCTGATCATAGTCCCTTCCAAGCGGCTCCATATCATCTTCGCTGATGTTTGACCTGCGTATCTCATAGATCTCGCCGTCAACTTCAATAGTACCATAATATTCGCTGTTATTTTTTTCGGATTCGGAGCTTTCCTGATAGTTGAGTTTTACATATGGTTCGAGAGTCCATACAGTTGCTGCTGCGGCATATGATGGATAATATCCATCTTCATCATCATCGGCGATTTCGGGTGTATCCCAATTTTTTACGGAATATTCGTAGTCCAGACGATAGTCCTTTTTGAGAAGCGGCGTTTTACCGTCAAATTCCTTGCCTGAAGAGACTGTTCCGAATATACCGTCTGATATAGCTGCGGTAAGAGTACCGTTTCCTTTTGGAGTAATGACGGAATTATTCTCATGTGAAGTCATAAGATAGCGTCCCGCTTCGTCCTGATTGTACGGAAAGCCTGAGTCACTTGTCTGAAATGAATATCTGTAACCGTCCAGATTTTTCATAAGCTCATTTTTGTAAGTGAGAGGTTCGCCGTTTTCATTGTAAGTCAGCTTTTCTTCGGGCAGCGAATAAAAATCATTACTCAGGCTTGCGTTATAAAATCCAAATCCGACACCGCCGTTTCCTTCGCAAAGGATACCATATTTTTCAAGTCTGATGTCTGTTCCCGCAATACTTTTAAGGTTTGCCAGATGTTCTGACACATTTAAAGAATACTCTTTGTGCGGGTGATCATCGGGAGTGATCTCTTTTGTGAGACCGCTTTTGTTTACTGCATAATAACGCGTAGGAGATATATCTTTGAAGCTTCGTTCCTGCTTGTAAAGGGCGTATTCCTTTCCGTCAGCAGTGTAGGAACCGATCTGCTCGCTTTGAGGAAATACCGATTCGGCAGAGAATTGCTCTATTATGAAAAGCTCATCTTTTTCGCCATTGAGCTCCAAAAGAGGACCTAAATAAAAATCACCGCTTTCCCTGATCTCGGTATCAATATGCAGATTAAGTCTGAGATCCATATTTTCGGTATAGTCTGAAAGTGGAAAGTCGATGGACTGATATGCCTTGTAAGTGTTGCAGTCATGCCATCTTAAAACATAGCCAAGTTCTTTTTTGCCGGTCTGTTCGATGTACATAGCATAGCCGCCGTCATAAAGAAATTCGTTATAAAAAAAGTTGGTATTAAAGGTTGTACTATCGCAGAATACATTAGATGCTAAACCTGTCCAGTCTATATCGAATTCGTCAAGTATTTCCTGAGGGAAATCAGGGATATAGCACAGAGGCTCTTCACGTGTGGCTGTAGAAGAGTTTTGCGAGCTTATCGCCGATACCGACGGAATGTACATACACGGTACGGCTATTACAGCAGCCGTAAGAGCAGATAATATCCTTTTCAGTTTCATTTTAGATCCTCCTTTTTATGCGGCTTTTCACGACTGAGATCCTTGTGATTAAAAATGTGAAAGGATCTCTTTTTACAATATTTTTTTAATTGTAGCATATTTATGTGTTGATTTCAACACTTTTTTTGCTGACTTTCGAATAATAACAGAGAAATTGATCGCAAGATAAAAGGCGATAGCTTCATTAAAGACGGCAGCTTATTACTATTTCACAGGCTTATCACATAGCTGAGCTGAAATTCCACATTACTCTCCTTAGATTCCACTTTTACTCCATTTATCTTACAAAATGCTCCTGTATAATACAGACATAGAAACAAAAACCACCCACGATTTAATTAAAAAGGAGAGTAATTATGAAAAAGATATATATGTATTCATTTATGGCAGCAATGCTCGCAGCAGCAGTAACAGGCTGCGGAAGCAACAACGATACAGAGAGCAGTGTTTCGACTGAGAAAAAGACCAGGACATCTGTTATATCAGAAGAAAATGATACAGCCGTTGTGGAGCAGCTTTCAAACATTGAAGAGGTAACTTATACAAAGCGTGAGCTCGAACAGACAGCAGATACAAGTGAAGCTAAGGAAATCAGTGTATCTGATGATTCGACTATTGACATCACAGAAGAAGGTGTTTATACTATAAGCGGAACTGCCGAGAACTGTACAATAAGAGTCGAAGCTGATGAAAATGTAAAGGTTCAGCTGGTTCTTGACGGCGTAAGTATCACAAACAGCGATTTCCCTGCAATATATGTAGTTTCGGCAGATAAGGTATTCATTACAACTACAGACAGCGAGAACACACTTACAGTCAGCGGACAGTTCACATCAGACGGTGATACAAATACTGACGCAGTTATCTACTCGAAGGACGACATTGTTCTCAACGGTACAGGTACACTGAATATCACATCATATTACGGCAACGGCATAACTTCAAAGGACGATATGAAAATAACAGGCGGCACATACAATGTGAAGTCCGCACTGGACGCTTTTGAAGCAAATGATTCTATTTCTGTAAGTGACGGAACATTCAATATCACAACAAACAAGGACGGTTTCCACTGCGAGAACGACGACACTGAGGGTACGATCACAATATCAGGCGGCACATTCAGCATCAACGGAAAGAGCGACGGAATACAGGCTTGTGCACTGCTCCAGATAGACGGCGGTACGTTTGATATAACAGCTTCTGAGGGACTTGAGGCTACTTACGTTCTTATCAATGACGGTGATATCAGCATTTATGCGACTGATGACGGAATAAACGCATCTGCAAATACAAATGCATACGAAACAGCTATCGAGATTAACGGCGGAAACATCAATGTTGAGGTTGGTCAGGGCGACACAGATGGTATCGACTCTAACGGTTCTATATACGTAAACGGCGGCACTATAAATGTTACGGCTCAGATGTCATCATTCGACTATGACAGAACAGCTGAATTCAACGGCGGTACTATAATCGTCAATGGTGAAGAAGTTTCCGAGATACCTCAGAGCATGATGGGCGGCGGTATGTACGGCGGAATGAACGGCGGTATGGGCGGCAATATGAACGGTGAAATGGGCGGCTTCGGCGGCGGCAGATTCTGACAACAGCATAAACGCAGGCGGTCTTATGACAAATCAGATGCAGATCCGACTTCATTAAGGAGTGAGCAATATGAAAAATAAACTATCACCGATACAGGTTGTAAGAGCGGTAATACAGCTTATAGCATTTGTTACTGTGCCTGCTCTGTTTATAACAATATTCTTAGCGATCGGCAGTATCATAATTGCGATAATAGGCGGCACTTTCGTATTCACCGAATATCTCGGCAGTTTGATACTTGTGCTCGGAGTATTTCTTGTTACTATTGTATTCGGACGCTACTTCTGCGGTTTTATCTGCTCGTTCGGTGCGATGCAGGATCTGCTGTACACTCTCGGTAAACTTATACCGTTCAAGGTCAAGATACCAGAAAAGGCTGATAAATTCCTCAGGTTCATGAAATATGCAGTGCTTGCATTCGTTGCGGTCGGCGTGTGGGGCTTCTCGGTCACTGGCAGCGTTGTCTGGAGTCCGTGGACGGTATTCGGAATATATACATCACTCAGCGCATGGAGCAGTCTTGAATACTTTCTCACTCTCGGCGGAGTGCTTCTGCTGCTCATAATCATAGGCTCATTTTTTATAGAAAGATTTTTTTGCAAGTACCTTTGTCCGCTCGGTGCTGTATTTTCACTCTTGTCAAGGACAAGGCTTTATCCCCTAAAGCGCAGGTCGGAGAAATGTGGAAACTGTAGGCTCTGTACGGCAAAATGTTCAATGTCCATACCTCTTTACAAGTATAATGATGTTTCATCGGGAGAATGTATCAACTGCATGAAGTGTACGGAGGTTTGTCAGAATGAAAGGATATCGGCATATACTCTCCCTGCTATATCGGGTACTCTTGCAGTTGCTGTAGTTGCAGGTCTGTACTATGCAGGAATGTTTACAAATACTCAGTCAGCTGCTGAAAGCAGTAATAAAAATACAGCTTCGGTCACTCAGACAGAAGAAACAGGTATTTACAAAGACGGTACTTATACGGGAACCGGAAAAGGCTTCCGCGGCAGTACAAAGGTAACAGTTACAGTTGAAAACGGCAATATCTCGGATATTACAGTTGATTCGTCCATGGACGATGATGAGTTTTTCAGCTGTGCCGAAAACGGCGTGACATCGGAAATAATAGAGGAACAAGATATTGATGTTGATGCTGTAAGCGGTGCGACATTCAGCAGCAATGGCATAAAGGAAGCTGTTGCTGACGCTCTTGGTATAGAGTTCACTAATCCGAATGGCACAGCAGAACGAGGTCACGGCGGTAGACATTCCCGCTGATAATGGTAAAATGCTCCTTTATTCTTTACAAAGGAGCATTTTTGGTGTATAATGTTTACAATAACAATAAGGAGGTGCACTATGCCAAAGATACTGATAGCAGATGATGAACCTGATATAGTTACCCTTATAAGCCGTTATGCTGAGCGTGAGGGCTATGATGTCACAGCTGTTTCCGACGGAAGACAGGCGATAGATGCCTGTACAAAGGATGATTTCGACATTATTGTCATGGACGTTATGATGCCTGATACAGACGGCTTTACAGCCTGTAAGAAGATAAAGGAATTCAAGGATATACCCGTGATAATGCTTTCGGCAAGAGGTACGGAGTTCGATAAGCTTTTCGGCTTTGAGGTCGGAGTTGATGACTATGTTACAAAGCCCTTCTCTCCTATGGAGCTTATGGCACGTATCAAGGTCATACTCAGCCATAAAAAAACATCAATGCCATCTGACGACAAGCTCATCGGTATTGAAGGTATAGTAATAGATACCCTCGGAATGACAGTGGAGATCAACGGAGAAAAAGCTGATCTTACGGCAAAGGAATATTCGCTTCTGCTGCTTTTTGTACAGAATAAGGGAGTTGTTCTCTCCCGTGACAGGATACTGAATGAAGTCTGGGGCTACGACAGCTTTGGTGTTGACAGGACAGTGGACTGGCAGATAAAGTTGCTTCGGAGCAAATTAGGCGAATATCGTGACTGTATCCGTACCATAAGAGGCGTTGGATATAAATTTGAAGTGTAAAATCTTTCAATGCAGGTTTATTTGATCGAAACTGTATAAATTATGTGTTAGTCCTCATTTATGTGGGGACTTTTCATTTTTTCAGGTCCATAATATTGTTTGTATTTATATTTAATAACTTTATTGTGCTAATTTTTCATAAAAACTTGACTATTTAACATAAAACATATATAATAATTATATAATGCAGATTGATGAGGGAGGGTTTCAAATGCATAAAAAAATAAAAAAATTAGTCACAAGCATTATTTCACTGACAATGGCTGCAACATCGACTGTTTCAGCTGTTGCACCATTTCAGACTTCGGCTGTTCAGGTACTTGGTGAAACATCATTCGAAAACAAGTCTCTGCCATGGCATATCTGTTCAGCAAGTCCTGCAAGGCAAAATTTTGATATCAAGGACGGAACGTTCCATATCGAGATCTTAGTTCCTTCAGGTGCTGATAAGGAAAAATGGGATCTTCAGTTCAGGCACAGAAACTTGAATTTCAAAATGGGCCACGAGTACAAAGTAAGCTTTAAGGTCAAGGGAAAAAGAAATGGCATGGAGCTTTGCTCATATATCGGCGCTCTCAATGGTCAGGAAGAGTATTTTGAACTTGACGGTGGATCAATGGATATGCACATGGGACCTGATATGGAAGGTCAGTGGCCGCAAAAAGCATTAAATCTCACAACTGAATGGCAGACAATTGAGGGCGTATTCAAGCCTACTAAAGATGTTGAGGGGTGTCAGTGGGTATTCCAGTATGCAAAGGGAACACAGTATCAGGGAAATGCTCAGGAAGGCGATGAGATATGGTTCGATGATATGTCTATCGAGTGTCTTACCTGTGATGAGGATCCCGTCTATGCAGTCTGCGGCTGGCCTGCTGACAGCACTTTGGGCTTAACTATACCCCAAAGCGATGTACGCATTAATCAGGTCGGATATTACACAACAGCAGATAAAAAGGCTACATATGTTACCGAAAAGGATAAAGAAGCTATTGATTTCAAGCTGGTGGACAAGGACGGCGAGACTGTATATACAGGCAAGAGCGAGCCTGCCGGATATGATGAGATGGCAGGTGAGTACTGTCATATAGTTGATTTCTCAAAGTTCAGCACTCCCGGTGTCTATACCATAGTTATGGACGATAAAAATGACAACGGCAAAAACATCAGTCATGAGTTCTGCATAGGTGATGATATCTATAAAAACGTACTCAGAAATGCACTTAATTACTACTATCAGAAACGCTCGGGTTCTGATGTGGAAGCGAAGTATGTTACCTCAGGTGATAAGAATACTATTGCCCATATGGATCCTTTTAAGAAAGATGTTGCATATGTTCAGTCAAAATGGCATAATGAATATTTTGGCAAGGGAACTTATGTAGAATCAGTTATAGATAAATACGTCTCTCTGGACGTTTCCGGCGGCTGGTATGACCCGGACAATCACTGCAAGAGTATTTCAAGCGGCGGCAATACTGTATGGCTGCTTCAGAATATGTACGAAAGATCAAAGAAAAACGGAACGGAAGGCAAGTGGGCTGACGGCAAGACCATTTCCATTCCAAGCGAATACAGTATTTCAGGCAAAAGTGTGAGCTGTGCAGGTACTCCCGATATTCTTGACGAAGCAAGATACGAACTTGAATTCATGTTCAGAATGATAGTTGATTCCGAAAAGGACAGCATATGGGGCGAAGAATATGCGGATCTTGTTTACGACAGGGTAAAGAACGTCTATTGCGAGCCTGTACCGTGTTCTCTCCTTGATTATATCAATGAAAGAACGTGGACTCGTCTTATCTGTCCGCCTACATACAGTGCTACATTTAATATGATAGCCTGTGCAGCACAGGCTGCTCGTCTGTGGAAGGGCATTGATGATGACTTTGCGCAGGAATGCCTTGACCATGCAAAGAGATCATGGGAAGCGGTCATGAAATACAAAGCTGATTTTGAATATAAAACAGGTATACACAGTGACGATGCATGGAGGTCAGATGTTCATTTTGTTCCTTTTACTTCCTATCATAACGCTGATTCATACAATTCTGATGTTGATGATGAAGCTTACTGGGCAGCCTGCGAGCTGTTTGCAACTACAGGTGACGAAGCCTACTATGATTACCTGAAAGAATTCAAGAGCCTGGAAACATCAGATGAGACTAAGCAGTGCTATGCTTTTGGTGTTCCGACTTATATTCCTATGATCGAATCCGATGGTGAATTCTGTTCATTTGACAGAAACAATAAGATAGGCTGCGGAACTCTATCGCTTTATCTCAGCGATAAGACAACAGATGCTGATAAGGCAACGATAAAGAAAAACCTTACGTCTACCGCCAATAAGTATCTTGATCTTGAAAGCGATACGAAAAATAATGGCATGGGCGTTCCGTACAAGAATGTACAGTGGTATGACCCATACACCTATCCGCAAGATTCATATGCAGGCTACGGAATCGGCTCTAACAGTACAATTGCGAATAATGCTTTGATAATGGCATACGCTTATGATGCAACAGACGATAAAAAATACCTGAACGGAGCTTTGCAGGCTGTAGATTATATTTTCGGCAGAAACGGGCTTGGTTTCTCATATGTTACCGGCTGTGGTTCGTATCATGCAAATTATCCTGTTGATGAATACTGGGGATATGAGCTTGACAAGAACTATCCGAAGGCTCCCGACGGAGTTATGGTAGGCGGTCCTTATACATGGGTAGCTGACCAGTATGTACGCTCTTTGGGACTTGCTCCCGATAAAACACCTCCTCAGAAATGCTATGCTGATTCTATTGAAGCATGGTCGGTAAACAGTCCTGCGCTTGACTGGCAGGCAGGCTTGGTATGGAATATGGCGTTCTTTGAGGAAATATTGGATAATGCTCCCGAAGTGACAACCACAACAACTACGGTTACAAATACTGTTACTACCACGTCAACGACATCTGTATCCACGACTTCTGTCACAATATCTGAAATAAACTTATCTTCTGATTTGAAGGGTGATGCTAATTGTGATGATCAGCTTGATATGAGTGATGTAGTTCTCATCATGCAGGCTCTTGCAAATCCGAATAAATACGGTGAAAACGGTACAGACAAGAACCATATTACTTTTATTGGCATAATAAATGCAGATGTGACCGGCGGTGGTCTGACTGTCGGTGATGCTCAGGCTATACAGAAAATACTCTTAGGTTTATAAAATCAGGCGATAACTGTGTGAAATATTGCGGAAAACGGCTTCTTTAAGAAGCCGTTTTTCCTTTTTTCTTGCTATTTTTTCGGGAATGTGATATAATACATTTGATCAGATTATTTGAACGGAGTTGTTCGGCATTGAATAAAATTTTGCTTGTTGAAGATGATAAGGAAATCATTGCAAATCTTACCGAGTATCTTTCGGGAGAGGGATTCAGTGTAAAGAATGCAAACGGACAGACAAAGGCTCTTGAAATGGTTGAAAATGAGGCCTTTGACCTTGTGCTTCTTGATGTTTCCCTTGCAGAGGGCAACGGTTTTGCTGTATGCTCGGCTATAAAAAGCAATACCTGCATACCTGTTATATTCCTTACTGCTTCGGGAGATGAGTTCAGCACAGTTACGGGTTTCGACCTTGGTGCAGATGACTATATCGCAAAGCCCTTCCGTCCCCGTGAACTTGTATCGCGTATCAAGAATATACTGAGACTTACGGGAAGTACAGGTACAGTGACTCAGCTCGGAGATGTGCTTGTGGACACTGTAAAGGGTACTGCCAGCAAAAACGGCAAGGATCTTTTCCTTTCAGCCCTTGAATACAGACTTCTTCTTGTTTTTATCAATAACAGAGGAGCTGTTATGACGCGCACAAAACTTCTTGAATCTATCTGGGATATCGCAGGAGAATTTGTAAACGATAATACGCTTACTGTATACATAAAGCGACTGAGAGAAAAAATAGAGGACGATCCGCAGAACCCGACTATCATAAAAACAGTCAGAGGCATGGGGTACAGGGTAGACTTATGAGTAAATTACTGAGAAATGGTGAAGTATACCGTTCACTTATCGCTTTTATCGCCCTGTCACTGGCAGCAGTTGTTATTGTATGGATATACGATGACAGATTCCTTATCCCTGTAATATGCCTGTGTTTCGGTTTTACACTTATACATTTTATAACGGTGTTTTTGAGATACAAAAGAATATCCGAGCTTTCAAGCGATATCGACAGGATACTTCACGGTGAAGAAAATATCAATCTTGAAAAATATGAGGAAGGTGAGCTTGCGCTGCTTCACAGCGAGGTATATAAAATGACAGTACGTCTACGTGAACAGCAGTCTAGACTTGTTGAGGACAAGATGTATCTTGCCGATTTCCTTGCTGATGTCTCTCATCAGATAAGAACTCCGCTAACTTCTATAAATATCCTTGTTTCTATGCTGTCCGAGCCTGATATGACCGCTGAAAAGCGTGAGCAGACCGTTCATAAGCTTTATGGACTGCTATCGCGTATTGACTGGCTCATAACAGCTCTTCTGAAAATGTCAAAGCTGGATACTGGTACGGTAAAATTCCATGAGGAAAAAATAACAATGCAGCAGTTTATTGATAAGGCGTGTATGCCTATAAGGATACCTATAGAGCTGCACGGTCAGGAGCTTATTGAATCGGGAGAAGGCGAGCTTGAATGTGATATCGCATGGAGCTGTGAGGCTGTTGGAAATATCGTCAAGAACTGCATGGAGCATACTCCCGACGGCGGTACAATAAAAGTAACGGGAAAAGAAAATGCGCTTTATTACGAAATTATCATCACCGACAGCGGAAGCGGTATCTCCTCCGAGGATCTTCCGCATATCTTTGAGCGTTTCTATAAGGGACGTTCCAACGAGGACAAGGGAGGCTTCGGTATAGGACTTGCTCTTGCGCGCATGATAATCACAGGTCAGAACGGTACCGTAAAAGCCGAAAATTACAGCGGCGGTGCGATGTTTACTGTAAGATTTTACAAGACTACGGTTTAAGGCAGGAACATACCTGCCTTTTCTTTTTTGTGACGTATTTGTTATTTTCAAGTCACTGAATAGTCATCTTGACGTGGTAGAATTTGTTCAGAAACTCAGAAAGGGTGTGTCGTTATGGAAATATTAAAGGTCGAAAATTTGTGCAAGACCTACGGCAGCGGTGAAAATGAAGTTCATGCGCTTGACAATGTAAGCTTTTCAGTTGAAAAGGGTGAATTTATAGCTATAATCGGTCCTTCGGGTTCGGGAAAATCTACTTTGCTGCATATTTTAGGCGGAGTCGATAAGCCGACATCAGGAAAGGTATATATGGACGGATGCGATGTTTATGCTCAGAATGATGAACAGCTTGCTATTTTCCGACGCAGACAGGTCGGACTTATCTATCAGTTCTATAATCTTATCCCTGTACTTAATGTTACAGAAAATATAACACTTCCTGTTCTTATGGACGGTCAGCAGGTAAATGAAAAGCGGCTTAATGAGCTTATGACTTCTCTGAAGCTGAGCGGACGTGAAAATCATCTTCCAAATCAGCTTTCGGGAGGTCAGCAGCAGAGAGTGTCTATCGGAAGAGCGCTGATGAATGCTCCCGCAGTTGTACTTGCAGATGAGCCTACGGGAAACCTTGACAGCAAAAACAGCCAGGAAATAATCGAGATGCTGAAATTTTCGAATGAGAAATACAATCAGACTCTTATCATAATAACTCATGATGAAAATATCGCTCTTCAGGCTGACAGGATACTTGCTATAGAAGACGGCAGGATAATCCGTGATGAGGTGATCAGAAAATGAATATATTCAGTAAGGTCACATTGCAGTCACTGAAAAAGAACAGAACAAGAACTATCGTAACTATTATCGGAATAATTCTTTCAACTGCTCTTATTTGTGCGGTAACGACATCTGTCGCTTCTGTTCAGAGGTATGCTCTCAATTATTTCGAGTATACAGAAGGAAAGTGGCACGGCTGTGAAAACAATAGTGACATAGGTGTATATAATAAGATCAGAAGCTCTGATAAGATCGAAGGAGCAGGCTGTCTGAGCTATATAGGTTATGCAAATATCGAAAGCAAGAATAAATACAAGCCTTATCTTTATGTATGCGGCTTTGAAGAAAATATGGACGGTCTTATACCTGTTCATCTTCAATCGGGACGTATGCCTGAGAACAGAAATGAGATAATAATCCCCGAACATCTTAATGATAACGGAGGTGTTAACGTAAAAGAGGGTGACAAGCTCACTCTTGAGGTAGGTGACAGAAAGATCGATCCCGGTCAGATGGTAGAAACAGGTATTGAAAGCGAGCAATATATTGAAGAATATGGTGAGTCGTATGACAGTATGATACTAACTCAGCAAAATCCTATGATGGCTGTTGATGCTGCTGATGATGTTCTTACGGCTGAATATCTTGATGTCAGAGAAACAAGAGAATTTACTGTTGTTGGTACATACAGCCGTCCTGATTTTGAAGTTTATTCCGCTCCGGGATATACTGCTCTTACTGTATATGAGGATAGTGATGAACTGACCGAGGCTGAAGTATATTACCGTATGAAAAATGCCAGGGACATATATGACTTCAAGAAGGATAACGGCCTTAACGGAACGACCCACAGTGAACTGCTGTTACTTACAGGTGTTTCGAGGTATGAGAGCTTCTATAGCCTGATCTCGGGCCTTATCTTGATAATCGTCGGTCTTATAATGTTTGGTTCAATAATGCTCATATATAATGCATTTTCTATATCTGTATCCGAAAGAACAAAGCAATTCGGACTTCTATCTTCAATAGGCGCAACAAAGAAACAGCTTAAAAAGATGGTAAGGTTCGAAGCTTTTGTACTGAGCATTATAGGTATACCACTGGGAATAATAGTCGGAATTGTAGGTATGTGGGTAACATTCCTTGCTATAGGAAGCAAATTTACTGCTTTTTCCGATAACAGATATTCCGAACCGCTGCGTATCTGCGTTTCGTCTGCCGCTATAATCGCTGCCGCCATAATCGCGTTTGTTACGATTACAATATCTGCTTGGATACCTTCAAAAAGAGCAACAAAGATATCTGCTGTTGAAGCTATCAGACAGAATTCGGATATAAAGCAGAAAAAGTATATCAAAACTCCTAAGATCATCACAAAATTATTCGGACTTTCGGGTATGCTTGCTCATAAATACTTCAAGCGCAGTAAAAGAAAGTATCGTGCAACTATTATAAGCCTTTTTATGAGCATAGTTTTGTTCGTATCAGCCTATTCCTTTACAGCTTACATTGTCGGAGCGGTCAGTGATACATATACTTACCTGGATGCGGATTATACTTATATGATCGAGACAGATAATAATGCAGAAACAGCTCCTGAAAATGTAAGTGAAATTATAAAAAATACCGATCATATCACCAAGTCGGTCTATACGTTTGAGAACTATTTTTGCATAGCTGTTGACAAGAAGAATATGCGCGATGATGTATTGGAAAAAAATTACGTATATCGTGAAAACTATATGCCTTTGTCACCAAATGAAGTATCAACATTTATGGAGGTATGCTTTGTTGAGGACAGTGTTTTCAGTGATTTTGTCAATGAATGCGGATTGAATACCGAAGAATATATGGATAAGAATGCTCCGAAATGCATCGTTATCGACGATTCGCTTATCTTTAACGGTGAAATAGGTAAAACGGAGCGTATCAAGCTTTTCAAGGAATCAGAGTTTGATATCAGAACTATTATATATGATGATATAGACGGATATTATTTCTATGAAACAGATGATGACGATAATGCTGTTTATGTTAAACAATACGCTCAGGAAATAACAGAGAAAAATACAAAAAAGATACCTGTTGATGAATGCGGCAAGGAGATCACTATGCATATAGGTGCATTTACGGAAAAAAGGCCGTTTTTTATTGAGACAGATACAACTGTGGCATTATATCCTTACAGTCTGATCGAAGCAGTAAACGGAGACATAAAAAAAGATGTTTACAAATATTGCAGGTTTTCTATGAAATCCGATGATATATACGAAGGCTTTAAGGCTATTGAAAAAACACTTAAAGAAAACGGACTTCCAACCGATACATTGTATAACTATGCTGATCTTACAGAGTCAAACAGAAACATGGTGCTCTATGTAAAGGTATTCGCATATGGATTCATTATTATAATTTCTCTTATTGCCGCAGCAAATGTCTTCAACACTATAACTACAAATATCAATCTCAGAAGGCGTGAATTTGCTATGCTCAGGTCTGTGGGAATGACTTCAAAAAGTATGAGAAAAATGCTTAATTTTGAATGCATCATGTACGGTACAAAGGCATTGCTCTATGGACTTCCTGCATCGGCAGGTGTTACATTCCTGATATATAAGTCCGTAAACGAGGGCGTAGATACTGATTTCTACATTCCGTGGATAGCTGTGGTAATAGCAGTACTCAGTGTATTCCTTGTAGTTTTCTCGACTATGATGTTCTCTATGAGCAAGATAAAGAAGGATAATACTATAGATGCACTGAAAAATGAAAATCTGTAAAAGAAAGACCTTCCGTTAAGGAAGGTCTTTTTTCAGCTGCTTTTTCTGAAATTCTTGTCCGTGAGTATCCTTGCGAATATAAGTCCTAAAGGAAGTGCCATAACTATAAGTATAGCCTTTGTAAGCCACAGACCGCCTGTTGAGATATCATTCAGAGCAATGTAGTAAATGGCTTTATACATGAACATTCCGGGAACCATGATAACTATTGACGGTACAGTGAGTGTTATGCGTGGATAGCCTATCCAATGTTTTATTGCAGATGCCATGAGTCCTGCGCTGAGTGCACCGATAAATGCGGCAAGTCCAACGTGGATACCGAAAATATCTATTAGCTCAAGGCGCAGAGTATTTGCTATCATACCTATACATCCTGCAAGTGCTGCCATTCTTCTTTTGCTGTTGAACATAAGCGAGAAGCCGTAAACTCCGCAGAAGCTTGTCAGCATTATAAGAAAGAAACGGAGCAGGGGAGATATCTTGTATTCAGCGAAATCCTGAGGGTGAAAATCAAAGACAAGTGCGCTTACCCAGCCTGTAAGTGTAGCCATTATGATAATAAGGAGTGCGTATGTTATGCGCTCCAGACCCGAGCGCAGGTCAAGCTTGGATAAGTCGATACCGCCTGTAATAAGCGGAAATCCCGGTATCACAAAAAGCATTGAGCATATATATCCTGCCTGATGAACTGCCGATACATCGAAAAGCATTTCTGCCAGCTTTATACATAGCACATATGTACAGCAGGCAGATGCAACGCCTGCGGCTACATTGGCAAAAAGTGTTATATGCCGTTCAAGCAGGAGCTTTCTTATAAAGTTTCCTATGCCTGCACCAAAGAAGGCACATATCATCTCGACAGGTCCGCCGCCGAGAAGGAAGGTGAATGCACAGCAGGCAAGCGCTGAGGCAAGCCCTAAGTTCCAAGCCTTGTAATTGCCTTTCATGTCCTGAAATTTGTCAAGTATCATGTGGAACTGCTGTACCGAATATTTGCCTGCACGTTCTGCAAAGCTGTCAGCGAAGCATTCAAGCTCATTCAGCTTGTCGGTGTTTACGCCCGTTGTATTCAGCGAGATCGCATTTGTGTAGGTCTCGCCGCCGCTTATACAGGTATATTCTATTGACAGCAGGCCGATATCCGCATTGCAGGTGATGTCAAGAGCTCGGGCTATCTTGTTCATAGAGGCTCTTACTCTCCATGCACCTGTTCCTACCGAAAGCATCATGAGTCCAACTCTGCCTACAAGAGTAGCCTTTTCTTTCAGTGAGGCATTCAAGGCAGGTTCTGTACTTTCGCTGTCAATGATCTCATGCCACTTGATGGACATATGCTGTTTTCTGAATTTACTCATAAATACACTCCTTATGTAATTTGTTGAGCCAATTTTATATTATAACACAGTCATTACGAAAAATCAAGAAAAATAAAACGGAAGAATTGGCTTCCGTTTTGGCAAAGATCTATATAATGTTATTTTTTATAGCAAATACAGCAAGCTGTGTACGGTCTTTCATTCCAAGCTTTTCGAGAAGTCTGGAAATACCGTTTCTTACCGTTCCTTCGGCAAGAAAAAGCTTTGAAGCTATCTCTTTGTTGTCATAGCCTTCGCATATAAGACGTATAAAATCTATCTCACGGTCGGTGAGATCAAAATTTTTTGCGTCCTGCTGTACAATAACATCTTTTTTGATGGAACGGAAGATGTTATCGCAGAATACGCTTATTCCCCCTGCGACTGCCTTGATAGAGTTTATTATCTTGTCATGATCCATCTCTTTCAGGATATAGCCGTCTGCACCGCTTGATATGGCCTGATCTACAGTTTCCTTGTCGTCAAATGTAGTAAGTACAAGAACTTTTACATCAGGCAGTGTATCCTTTATTTTCCTTGTGCCGTAGCCTCCGTCAAAATCAGGCATACGCATATCCATGAGCACAACATCAGGTTTTAGTCTTATGCTCATTTCATATGCTTCTTTTCCGTCAGAAGCTTCACCGATAACATTGATATCGCTGTCGCTTGAAAGTACTGCTTTCAGTCCTGCACGGAGTATCTTGACATCATCTGCTAAAATTACATTTATCATATCTCCACCCCTTTTAACGGTATTTTTACGATAGTATTAAAGCCTTCGCCTTTTACGGAGGAAAATCTGACGCTTCCTCCCAGAGCTTCTGTGCGCTCCCGTATACCTCTCAGGCCATTGTGTTCGGAAATATCGTCACAGCCTTTTCCGTTGTCGAGAATATACATCTCTATGGCTGTATCAAGGAATTTGATTATTACATCTATTCTTGTAGCATCTGAATATCTTAGTGCATTGGTGATTGTTTCACGGCAGTTATCATATATTTCCTTTATACAGAAGCTGTAACGCTTATCCTCGTTTCCCTGTGTACACAGCTCGATATCCACGCTTCTTACAGCCGTGATAACGGTCTGAACAGCTTTTGTTACCGACGTCATAAACTCATCATCACGCAGATTGTTTATTGTGCATCTGAGCTGTGTAACGCCGCTTCTTGAAAGTCCGTCTATCTCGGAAATGCTTTCAAGCATTTTATTTATGTCAGGCTGGGGCTGTTCGGCGTCATACTTCAGTATCCTTGCAAGAGAGCTGATCATAGTAAAGGTATGTCCGGCTGAATCATGCATCTCCTGCGCTATTCTTGTACGCTCCTGTTCGAGACTGAGCTTTTTTTCGGTTTTTGCAAGTTCATGGTACTCGGTTACATTGTTTATAGTTATTACACTTGCAACATCGTTACCGCTTTTGTTCTGGCAGTAAGTCTGCTTGATCTTGTAATATTCGTTTTCGTATTTTAGCTCTATCAAACCGAAATCACTTCGTATTTCTTCATTTGCAAGGTCGGAGATAACTTTTACAAATTCGTATGAGGTGTCTATATTTTTTAAAAAAGGGAGATTTTCAGAGTATTTGTTTTTATATGTTATCCTGTTGTTGTTATCAAAGATCATTACGCCGCTGTCTATGTTGTTGACAGTATCGCGGATAGCTATGCTGTTGATATTTAGCAGTCCGTAACGTCCGAGGGCAATAATTATCAGTATGCTTGATATACCGAAGAACAGGGGGGTAAGCGTTACTTTTGAATGGAATACTCCCGTCAGAGAAAGGGTATTTACTCCGAGGGGGATAGCTGCTGAAAGTATCAGTAGAAACGACTGCTTGGTTATCTGCGAAGAGCTTCTTGTATGCTTTAAACAGATTATTGTTATACCGGTAACTATGCATATATAATAAATGACCTGATATACATAGAAAAGCGGTCCGTAAGTAAATCTGTTGTCTACAAATGAGGAGTAGTAGAGATGATGCAGGGGATTTGTCAATACTACGCATATTGCAGATACCGTGATAAGCGGGAGCAGCCAGAGAAATCTGATCTTTTTCTGTGAAAGGTAAGTGTATTCCTGAGACAGCCACAGCCATAACGGACCAAAGCAGCTTATTCCAAGGTTGCCTATTACGTAGCTTATCCAGAATTGCTGTTTTGTGTCTGAAAAAAGTATGAGCACTTCAGATATAAGCCATAGGACTATGGATAGCTGACAGCTCAGAAAGATATGAGTGAGTCTGTTGCTGTTGCCGCGGCGCAGTACCCATGTGACAGATACGAGCATACCGCACAGTCCAAGCAAAAGAAGTGCGGCGGAAACCATAGTTGACGTAGTAATGCACCTCCATGTATATGTATTATATATTTATTATATCACATGAAAGGTTTTTAGGCAATATTTTTTTGACTAAAATATAAAAATACTTCACATTTTATCGCCGCATCTCTTGTTTTTGTACAACTTATATGCTATAAGCAGCGTGACGCTGCACCCTTTTTCGCGTTCAAGCTTATATATAACGGCAATTTGTCACCGCGTATCTTGCTTTTAGGTATCTTATATGCTATAATTATTACAGGGATCAATATTTCAATGCCTCCAATCAGAAGCATTTTACATTAAATGTCCCTGAGCAAATGTCGTATATACTCTATTAAAAAGATATTCAGGAAGGCGGTCATTATCTATGTACAAGTTATGCGAAAAATGTAAAAAGAAATACGATTTAAAAGAAAAGAAATGTCCTGTATGCGGCACCAAGCTAAAAAAGGAGTATACAGAAGAGGAAATCAAGGAGATCCAAAAAGAAAATGATGATATGTCTGTGATCATGAACACAATGTTCATGTGAATTCCGATTGATTCATTCAGCAAAATATAAATAATGCCCCGAAGCGATTTTTATTTGCTTCGGGGCTGTAATTTTATACGTGTATCAACATTGATACTGATTTTTTACCATGTCCAGCCGCTGAATCTCTTTGCGACTGAGGTCTTTAATGTTTCGTTATTCTTCTTGAGGTATTCGTTGACTGATGCAAGTCCTATAAGGGCTACACCTGCGATGAAAAGATATATCCACCAGTTGAGTGCCATGAGGTATTCTCTTGTAGCGTATACTGTTATAGTGAAGAGTGAAGCTGCTGCTGTGATGAACCATGTCTTTGATCTTGATATTATTGAGATTATAAGCACCAGTATCATTATTGTCATTACAAAGATTGTGTTTGCTGCTGTGTCAAATACTATAGCGTCAATAAGAAGCGATACGAATGTAAAGATGAATATGATCTGTGAGAAGTTCTTGGCTGTTTCTTCAAATTTGCGCCATATAAAGCGTATTGCAAGTCCTGATAATGCAATTATTGCGAGTGTTATTTTGTTTGTTACGGCTTTTGATTCAAATATGAAGAACGGGCGGTCGATAAGTGCGATAACTGTGAATGCTGTAGAAATTGTAAGAATTACGGAAACGGCTTTATCGCTGAAATTCTTCTTGATAAGTCCTGTGCAGTATACTGCGCAGGCGATGAGTCCGAGGAAGATCGAAATATCTGTATAGTCGAATATCTTCAGAACACCTATCCATGCAACTGTAATAAGCGGATCAACGATCTTTCTGTCGCTTTTATTATATATAAAAGCTTCGGGATAGAACATTCTTGAAAGGAGTACATAGATTATTACAGTGATGAACAATGCTGTTTCGAGAGCAGCGCTGCTATTTCCTGAGTATTCCTCGGTTATCATATATACTATTTTGAGAAGAGAAAGTGATGAAAAGACAGATGCGAAGTTAAATCTTGTTTTGTTTGATAATGCGAAATGTATGAGACAAAGTGCTGCTGTGATGAGAGAAAGGAGCTTGTGCTGAGGTGTTGAAAGCAGCACCAGACCTACTGCTGCAAGATTTGAATATACAGCTGCTTCTGAATTGATCTTTTTACCGAAAGCTGTGAACATCATTGCAGCTGCAAAGCCCATAAGAATGACAGCGATCATGCTTGCGCCGGTAATTGTACTGATATAGAAATCCGGGCTTATTACTCTTTGTGTAGTAACTGCCATTGCAGCTGATAAAGGAATGATAGGTGAAGCGATTCCTGCGAGTGTCTTTATTGAGGAGTTTTCGCTCAGTAAGTAAGAATCAACAATAATTGCAGCAATTACAGCTATGAGAAGATAAGCGGCAAATGTGTGGGATCTTATCATAGCGATACATGAGAAAGTCATGAAGATAACTGCTGAAATCGTAATTGCTTCTGAGAACGTATTCTTTATGTTCGGAATAAAACGATGAACGAGGTAGATAATGATGGTTATCAGTGAAACTGCGGTTATACAGAGGTCATCATTGAATTCTTTTAACAGCGAGCAGTATATCATAAATGCAAGCATAAGTGAAAGAACTGATTCAATTATGATAAGAGCAGGCATTTTCTTGTAAAGACCGTAAAAAACAAACTGTATAACAGCAGCTATGATCACAAAATAGCTTGCAAATGAAGGGGAATCGAGTGTCGACAATGTATATGTCAATGCAATTGAACCGAAGGTAAATGCTGTGCCTGTGCCGATCATTTTTACAGGAGCCTCATATTTGCTGTCTTTGAAGGGACGCATTACATAAATGAAAGCTGTTATGAGCATCTGAGCGATGATGAAAAGTATTGAACGGTATGCACGTGTATCTGCTATCTGCAATATTGCGAATAAAAGTCCGATTGAAGCTGTTGCAAGGGAAGCATATACAAGAGCAATGTTCTTGTAGAGCTTTTCGCCCACAAACATAAGAGCTGCTGATATAAAAGAGGATACTGTGAGAAGTGCAAATGTACCTTCTCCATCAAAGGAGAACCATTCGCCCATTAACTTATAGTAGCCTGCTGTAAGAAGCGCTGTAGATACAAAGCCTGTGCCAAGTATATAGAATGATATGGAAGTTCCTGTAAGCTTCAGGAACTTTGAGATCACACCGCTGAGAGAATATGCTACAGCGGCTGCGGCTGCGATTATAAGAACACGTCCTGTGTATGATGTTTTTACCCAGCCTGCAACACCGAATGCAAGTCCTGAAAGAACTACAAATATTGTTCCTATGAGGAATAATATATTAGATACAGTCATATCGGGCTTGGTTTTCTTTGGCTTTTCGGGCTGTATTGTCTGCTGCGGTGAAGAGGATTGTGCCTTTTCATGCGGCTCGGAATTCTCATTCTGAACAGACGGTACAGGAGTTGGTGTTATTCCGAATCCTCCTGCTGTATTGTATATTGTTGTGGAATTTGACAAAGAAGAATTTATGTAATTGTACGGTTGGTTTATATTATTGTAATAATAAGGAGACTGCGGATAATTATTGCCGCTTTTCTTGCTGTCAGAAAGCTTTATCAGTCCGATGACCGTAAGCGGTACAGTAATGGGCATGGCGATTAAGATTATTGTTAAAAGCTCACTCATAAGGACCATCCTTTCTAATGGTGGATTTGTTTTTGCTGTGACTATATAATAACACATCGCAAATGAAATTATAAGGTGCTATTCGTCATTTTCTGAGTGACAATTGTCACTGTTTGAATGACACTTGACACTATATATATTTTAACGAGATATTTATATGTTCAAATATACGTTTTATTATCTTTTTATTAATTATTTGTGATGTCTTCTTAATTTTCAAATGGAAGAAATCAGCAGTATCATTACTTAATGTCGAAAATTCGGAGAATAAATAAACGAATGAGCCGCTTAAATTAATATGTGTATTTGTGAGATTTGACGAAAAAATGTGAACTTTTTTAGTGATAACTGTTTTTAGTATTGATTTTTCTGAAACTATATGTATAATTAAATTATATTGGCTGAGATGGGGGTCATATATAAATAAAATCATTTAGTTACTGCATTAAACATTTTGTATCATACGTATAATGTTTTTCTAATAATTGCAGTAAATGATCATTGGCTGTGCCATGATCGGGATGAAGGGAGTGCTTATATGAGGGATCTGTTCAGAAACTTTAAATGCCGAAAGATTGTTCTTGCTGTGGCCGATGTGTTTATAATATGTGTTGCAGCGCTTATTGCCAATTTCTGCTTATCATTTGTCGGGCGGGACATTGATGAGTCGAGACTGATAATTTCTGTAGCCGTAAGTGCGATATGCTGCATAGGCGGAATGCTCATATCGGGAGCTTACAGCAAGCTTTGGAGATATTTCAACAGTAAGGATTATCTAACCTGTGTTTATGGTTCAATAGTCGGAATTGTTTGTTCTGCTGCGATCATTTACATTATTGACGGTTCGTACAGTTTGCACTATTCTATAATGCATCTTGTTCTCATTGTTACGGGGGTATGTCTTTTCAGGTATTTGTTCAAGACTGCATTCATTACTCTTGTGAAGCCAAAGCTTTTCAAGGGCAAGCGTACGATGGTTATCGGCGGCGGACAGGCTTGCAAGACTATACTCAAGGAAATACATAATGCTCAGAATTCTCCTTATTCGGGAGATAAGCAGGTAACAGTGTTCGATCCTGTATGCATTATTGATGATGACCGAGACAAGATCGGTTCTGAGGTAGGCGGAGTTCAGGTAGTTGGAACTACTGCTGAGATATACAGATTTGTCAAGGAAAAAAATATAGAGCAGATACTCTTTGCTATCCCGTCATGCTTTGAGGACGAGAGAAAACGTATCCTCGATATCTGCGCCGATACAAAAATACCTGTCAAAGTAGTACCGTTTATCGGCAATCTTGTTTTTGACGATGAAAACAAGACTATTATCCATCAGATACGTGACATAAGAGTTGAGGATCTCCTCGGACGTGATCCTATTAAATTCGACAATGCAGATATCAGGAACTTTATCAGCGGCAAGGTATGTATGGTAACAGGCGGCGGCGGAAGCATCGGTTCTGAGCTTGTCCGTCAGATATCAAAATACTCGCCCGAAAGAGTTATTATAGTTGATATTTATGAGAATAATGCATACGAGATAGAACAGGAACTGAAAATGGAATACGGTAACGATCTTGATCTTGTTACACTTATTGCATCTGTTCGTGACTATTTCCGTATGAATCAGATATTTGAGACATATAAGCCCGATGTTGTATTCCATGCAGCTGCCCATAAGCACGTTCCGCTTATGGAAGTATCACCTATGGAAGCTATCAAGAACAACATCGTCGGTACTTTCAATGTTGCTACACTTGCACAGTTCCACAACGTTGAGAAGTTCGTTATGATTTCTACCGATAAGGCTGTTAATCCGACTAACGTTATGGGCGCATCAAAGAGATGCTGCGAAATGATCGTTCAGTACCTCGCTCAGCAGCATGAGGGAAGAACTGAATTTGTAACTACACGTTTCGGTAACGTTCTCGGTTCAAACGGCTCGGTCATTCCTCTTTTCAGAAAGCAGATAGAGCAGGGAAGACCTGTTACGGTCACTCACCCTGATATAATCCGTTACTTTATGACTATCCCCGAGGCTGTAAGTCTTGTTATGGAGGCAGCTGCCATTGCTAAGGGCGGCGAGATATTCGTACTTGATATGGGTCAGCCTGTAAAGATAGTTACTCTTGCCGAAAACCTTATCCGTATGTACGGAAAAGAGCCGTACAAGGACGTTGAGATCAAGTTCACAGGTCTCCGCCCCGGTGAGAAGATAAAGGAAGAGCTTCTTATGAATGAAGAAGGACTTCAGAAAACTTCAAACAAGCTCATCTTTATCGGCAAGCAGATAGAAATAGACGAAATGTCATTTGCTTTCCGTCTTAACGCACTGAGAAATGCTGCTCTTGAAAACAACGAAAAGATAGCAGTAGATGCTTTGCACGATATGGTGCCTACATTTACTACTCCGGAAGCTTTCAACAGCAAGGAACTCAAAAAGGAAACTCTTGTATCTGCTGCGGAATCCGCATAAAAAATATTATGTTCCTTTCTGGGGATATACAACGTACTGCCGATCATTGATCGGCAGTATTTTTGTCATACCAATTTGTGCTTATAAGTTCGGTATTGTCATTATTATACCTTTTTTCTGATAGAGTTGCGTTTATTTTGTATCAAGATGAAAAAGTGATACTGTTGACCTGCCCTTATATTGACAAAAAGCTGATTGAGTGGTATAATTTTAAATTATGATGGAGTATTGTATATAAAGAGCATCTAAGCTCTGAGGAGGAAATTCTATGTCAATTAATATCCCCGAAATTTTTGCTTGCAATGTGTTCAATGAGGAAGTGATGAAAAACCGACTTCCCAAAAACGTTTATAAAGCTCTCAAGAGAACTATGCAGAACAATGAGCCTCTTGCTGATATGGCTACTGCCGATGTTGTTGCGAATACAATAAAGGAATGGGCTATCGAAAGAGGTGCTACTCATTACACTCACTGGTTCCAGCCTATGACAGGCTCGACTGCTGAAAAGCATGACTGCTTTATCAGTCCCGCACCAAACGGAATGGCTCTTATGGAGTTCTCGGGCAAGGCACTTGTAAAAGGTGAGCCTGATGCTTCTTCTTTCCCCTCAGGCGGTCTGAGACAGACAAGTACCGCAAGAGGCTATACAGCATGGGATCCTACTTCCTACTGCTTCGTTAAGGAGGGAAGCCTTTATATCCCTACAGTTTTCGTATCCTATACAGGTGAAGTACTTGATAAGAAAACACCTTTGCTCCGTTCTATGCAGGCTCTCAGCAAGACTGCTGTACGTTTTCTCAAGCTTTTCGGAAACGACAGAGTTACAAGAGTTACTTCTACTGTGGGCGCAGAGCAGGAGTATTTCATCATAGATAAAAAAATGTACGATAAGCGTGAAGATATTATTCTTACAGGAAGAACACTTTTCGGCGCAAAGCCTCCTAAGGGTCAGGATCTTGACGATCAGTATTTTGCAAACCTTCGTCCGAGAATAGCTGCATATATGGCTGACCTTGACGAAGAGCTCTGGAAGCTCGGTATATATTCAAAGACCAAGCATAACGAAGTTGCCCCTGCACAGCACGAAATGGCTCCTATCTTCACTACCTCGAATCTGGGTACAGACCAGAATGAGCTTGCTATGGAGGTAATGGAAAAGGTAGCTCTCAGACACGGACTTGTATGTCTCCTTCACGAAAAGCCTTTTGAGGGTGTAAACGGTTCGGGTAAGCACAACAACTGGTCTATGTCAACAAATGACGGTCAGAACCTTCTCGATCCCGGAGATACTCCTATGGACAATCTCCAGTTTCTTACTATACTCTGTGCTCTTATCAAGGGCGTTGATGAGTATGCAGACCTTATGAGACTTTCTGCTGCTTCCGCAGGAAACGATCACAGACTTGGTGCTGACGAAGCTCCGCCTGCTATCGTATCCATGTTCCTCGGCGAGGAGCTTGAGGCAGTATTACAGGCAATTGAGGACGATACAGAGTACAAGACAAAGACCCGTGCTTTCAAGATCGGTGTTGACGCTCTGCCTTCATTCCCTAAGGATTCTACTGACAGAAACAGAACTTCACCTTTTGCTTTCACAGGAAACCGCTTTGAATTCAGAATGGTAGGTTCTTCAGATAATATTGCTTGTCCTAATGTTCTTCTCAATACGATCATGTGTGAGGAGCTCAGTCAGTTCACTGAGATACTTGAACCCTTCAAGGGCAAGGATAATTTCGATGCAGAAGTTAGAAAGCTTCTTAAAACTGTTATCAAGGAGCACAGAAGGATCATCTTCAACGGTGACGGTTATTCGGCAGAGTGGGTAAAGGAAGCTGAAAGAAGAGGACTTCCGAACTACGCTTCAACTGTTGATTGTATGCCTCATTATACTGATGAGAAGAATGTGCGCATCTTCCGCAAGTTTGAGATATACAACCAGAATGAGGTTGCTGCAAGAACAGAGATACATCTTGAAAAGTATTCAAAGACTATCCGCATCGAAGCTCGTACAATGGTAGAAATGGCAAGAAAACAGCTTCTTCCTGCTACTATGGATTATGTTCAGACTCTTTGCGAGTCTATCGCTACGAAGAAGCAGATAGGCTTTACAAGCAAGACAGATGAAAAGATAGCAAATAAGCTCAATGAACTTGCAGACCGCTTCTATGAGTCTATTGAAAGACTTGAACAGCGTGTTATAGAGGCAAATGCTGTCAGCGGTATCCAGAAGCAGGCTGAATTCTTCCACGATGTAGTGCTTGCAGAAATGGATATTATGAGAAGCATCGCAGACGAGATAGAGCTCAATATGCCTGCTGCAAAGTGGCCTATCCCTGCTTATTCCGAGATCATTTACAACGTATGATAAATGCAAAGCCGCCCGAATGGGCGGCTTTAGTTTTTACTGAATTTGTTTGTGCCTTTCACACTGAGCCCCTTATCAAAATCATCAAGGAAATGATGATACTCGTTTCCGCGGTGATAGGATATGAGGGTTTGCAGATTAACGTTTTCAACACTTCGGAATATGTTCATGTCCACTGAGGGATTGACTTTGCGAAGAGTTTTCAGAAGCTTTTTTACCTCTGCCCGCTTTGAACTGCCTTCGCTTTTTGTTATGCGGCAGGCGCACTGTATGAAGTGAAGATCGTTATATTCCGCCCAGTTTATTATATCTTCTTCACGGACAAGATAAAGCGGGCGTATGACCTGTACGTTTTCGTAGTTTTCACTGTGTATCTTCGGCATCATAGTCTGTATCTGCGAACCGTACAGCATACCCATAAGTATAGTCTCGATAACGTCATCGAAGTGATGACCGAGAGCTATCTTGTTACAGCCCAGCTCCTGTGCTGTTTTGTACAGCCAGCCTCGGCGAAGCCTTGCGCATAAAAAGCATGGGTGCTTGTCTGCTTTAGCTGTTGACTCGAAAATCCGCGTATTCATAATATTTATGGGTATATCAAGTAGCTTGGCATTCTCGATTATCCTGCTGCGGTTTTCTTCTGTATAGCCCGGGTCCATTACGATATATTCCGTTCCGAAATCTATATTGCTGTATTTTTGCAGGCGCATAAGGCACTTAGCCATTAGCATTGAGTCCTTGCCTCCTGATATACAGACAGCTATCCTGTCGCCGTTTTCTATCATTCTGTATTCATCTATGCCTTTTCTGAATCTGGACCAGATACTTTTACTGAATTCCCCTGTAAGTGATCTGTCAATATTTATATTCATAAAATACCTCTTTCCTTGCCTATAAATATAATATAGCGTGAATAGCTGTTAATGTCAATAGAAAACTTCTTTATTTCTGAAAATATGAATATAATGCATATTGACTTGATATGAAAATTAAGGTATAATAAATTAAAAAGGTGCCATTGCCTGCAATTGGTTTATGAGGTGGATATGATGAAAAGTCTCGAAGAAAAGATCAATGAACTGACGCACAGTATCCTTGATGATTACAAGGACGAGCGTACTGTCAATGAAATAAAAGCTTTCGATCATCCTGACAATGATGAGATAATAGGCATTATTGAAGGACTGAGAAGGATCGTGTTCCCGGGCTATTTCAGAAACAAAAGCTACAGGGTTTTTACTGTTAGAAATAATATGTCCATGATACTTGAAGATGTTATTTTCAAGCTTATCCGACAGATATATATAGTTCTGAGATATGATGAGAAATACGAAAAGCTTGATGATAACGAATTAAACAACAATGCTATACGCATTACGTTTGAATACCTTAATAAGATTCCAAAAATAAGAGAATATATTGAAACCGATGTTCAGGCTGCATACGACGGCGACCCTGCTGCATATAATAAAGATGAGATAATCTATTCTTATCCGGGACTTTATGCCATTCTTGTAAACCGTCTTGCCCATGAGCTGTTTGTGCTTGGAGTTCCGCTTATCCCAAGAGTAATGACAGAGCATGCTCACAGCAGGACTGGTATTGACATACACCCCGGAGCAACTATCGGTAAGTATTTCTTTATCGACCACGGTACAGGTATAGTTATTGGTGAGACAACAGAGATAGGGGACTATGTAAAGGTATATCAGGGCGTGACCCTCGGTGCGCTTTCAACAAGAGGCGGTCAGTCTCTGCGCAACAAAAAGCGTCACCCTACTATCGAAGATAATGTTACTATCTATTCGGGAGCTTCTATTCTCGGCGGTGAAACTGTTGTAGGCGCGAATGCTGTCATCGGTGGTAACGTATTTATAACACGTTCTGTACCTGCGGGTGCAAAGGTCAGCGTAAAAAATCAGGAGCTGAGATATAATTTTGATGATTCTTCCAAGGTGGAGAAATCTGATCTTGATAATGATGAAAGCTGGTTTTATATCATATAAGCGAAGCATTATCATATAATTAGTCTTTGAAATTTTTTTTATGCTGTTTGGCGTAATATAGCTGTAAAACAAGTGCTATAAAAAATTTTTTTGAAAAATTTCAAAAAAAGGGTTGACAACGAGCAGATATCGTGATATAATATTAAAGTCGTCGGGCGAGAGAACCGATGGACGGAAGAAAAAAGTGGGGGTTTAGCTCAGCTGGGAGAGCATCTGCCTTACAAGCAGAGGGTCACAGGTTC
>JAEEGL017140039.1_pt1 | contig 41171 bp, 26 predicted proteins | sample 9134231 | NCBI WGS metagenome assembly JAEEGL01 (sample SAMN16246548, study PRJNA631951) | gut metagenome | biome: gut microbiome; feature: rumen; material: fiber-attached | host: Bos | place: Iran: Karaj | collected 2018-10
GAAAAATTTTCCTAACTTTGCAGTCTGCATTGATCCGGAGATCAAACGCAGCAATCCGATACAATATATTTAACGAAATATGGCAAAAAAAGTTACTAAAGTCGAAACTCCCATCGATCAGAGGGAGACTTTCGTTTCCCTTCAGAAGAGTTTTGCGGAGACAGGTCTTACGGTAGAAGAGAAGCTCCAGATCCTGATTGAGCTTCAGGAGGCCGATTCCGAAATCGACAAGATCGTCCAGCTTCGCGGCGAACTTCCCGCCGAGGTGGCGGCCCTCGAGGACGAAATCGTGGTCCTCAAGGAGAAAGCGGCCCAGCAGTCCGCCTTCATCGAGGCCTGCAACCGCAGCATCGCCGAGTACAAGCAGGGCATCGTCGAGGACCAGGACGCCATCGTCCGCTATCAGAAGCAGCTGGAAGGCATTCAGAACAGCCGCGAATACGATTCCCTGAGCAAGGAAATCGAGAACCAGGAACTCGAAAGGCAGATTAAGGACAAGAAGATCGGCGAACTTCGGGACAAGATCGAGGAGACGGCTCACGCCCTTGAGATGCTCAAGGACCGGATCACCATCCGCACCGAGGACCTCGAGGCCAAGAAGCAGGAGCTCAGCCAGATCGTCGAATCGACGGCCAAGGAGGAGAAGGTGCTTCAGGACAAGCGCGAAGCCTGCGCTGCCAAGATCGACAAGCGCACGATGAGCGCCTACGAGCGCATTCGCGCAAGCGTCCACAACCACCTTGCCGTTGTCCGCGTATTCAACGAGAATGCCTGTGGCGGTTGCTTCAATACCATTACCCCGCAGCGTCTCGTCGAGATCGCTTCCCGCAAGAAGCTGGTCATCTGCGAGCATTGCGGCCGCATTTTAGTTTAATTTTTTTCCGATATGCCGCCTGAAAGGAACAAATCCAGAAGAAATCAGGCAGCCGACCTGGAAACCATAGGGCTTGAGATGGGAAACAAACCGCCTCAAGCTCTTGAAGTTGAAGAGGCTGTACTGGGTGCCATCCTTGTGGAGCCCTCGACGATCGACGCGTCGATGGATGAATTGACGCCCTCGTGCTTCTATTCCCCGAAGCACAGGATGATTTTCGAGGCGATTTCCGCCCTTGTCAACGACCACGATGCCGTGGATATGGTGACCGTGACCGCCAAGCTCCGCGAAAAGGGGCAGCTGGAGGAAGTCGGCGGCCCCGTGGCGATTGCCGACCTGACAACCCGGATCGGTGCCGCCGCCAATATCGAATTCTACATCAAGGTCCTCAAGCAGAAGGCTATCCAGCGCGACCTGATCACCGCTTCGACCGAGATCCTCAAGATGTCCTTCGACGATTCCGTTCGCGTGGACGACCTCACCGACAAGGCGCAGACCAAGATCTATGACGCCATCAAGAGCAACGTCAAGCGGGATGTGCAGGATATCGGCAGCATCATCAACGAGGCTATCGCCGAAATCCAGTCGATGCAGGGGAAGACGGGCCTGAGCGGCGTTCCTTCCGGATTCCCTTCCATCGACAAAGTCACGATGGGGTGGCAGAAGTCGGACCTCATTATCCTCGCCGCCCGTCCTTCCGTGGGTAAGACGGCCTTCTCGCTGAACCTGGCCCGCAATGCGGCCGTCGAGCACCATCGCCCGGTCGCCGTGTTCTCGCTCGAGATGTCCGCCATCCAGCTAGTGAAGCGTCTGATGACCTCCGAAACGGGGTTGTCTGCCGACAAGATTAAGGGCGGTTCAGCTCTCAAGGACTACGAATGGGTCCAGCTCGAAGAGCGCATCAAGCGCCTGAGCAAGGCTCCGCTTTATATCGACGATACTCCGGGCATTCCGCTGATGGAGTTCCGCACCAAGGCCAAGCGCCTTGTGAAGCAGAGTCACGTCGAGCTGATCATCGTGGACTACCTCCAGCTGATGCAGGGGCCCGTGGAGCTCCGTGGAATGCGTGAGCAGGAAGTCGCGGCCATTTCCCGTACCCTCAAGGCGACGGCGAAGGAGCTGAACATCCCGATCATTGCCCTCTCGCAGCTCTCGCGGCAGGCGGTGCAGCGGCAGGGCGGCGGCGGTAAGCCGGTCCTGAGCGACCTCCGCGAGTCGGGAAGTATCGAGCAGGATGCCGATATGGTCATCTTCATCCACCGTCCGGATTTCCTCGGTCTCAGCGAGGGCCCGGAGGACAAGGAGAAGACGGAAATCATCATTGCCAAGCATCGTAACGGTCAGGTCTGCGACGTTCCGCTCCTGTTCAAGGCCGATCAGGTCAAATTCGTGGAGCCCGACCAGGCCCTCGATGTCCAGGCCGGTGAAATGCGCACCGTCGCCAGCCGTATGAACACGGAACCGGCCCCTCCTCCTTTTGCCGACAACGAATTCTCCGGGAACAATGAGTTCTAAGAGTGACATCGCGCACGAGGGAAAGGTGATTGCGGCCAATCCGCAGTTCACCACGGTGGAGATAACTTCCTCTGTCGCCTGTGCGTCCTGTCACGCCGCCGGCCTCTGCGGAATGGGAGAGGTGCAGGAGAAAGCCATCCAGGTGCCTACCGGCGTTGGCGTGTACTATACTGTCGGCGAGCCGGTTGAAGTCGTCCTCAAGGCGACAATGGGGCTCAAAGCCGTTTGGATTGCCTACGCCGTGCCCCTTGTCATCCTGCTGGTGGTCGTGCTCGTTTTGCTCAAGGCCGGTTTGGGAGAGCTTCCAGCTGCCGGAGCAGGCCTCGGGGCCGTGGCTGTCTATTATTTTATAGTATGGCTGCTGCGGGACCGCCTGCGGAATTCGTATGTTTTTACCATTCGGAAAATAAAACAACAGTCTATATGAATGCATTAATCTTGACGGTCGCCATCATCACGGGCCTGGGGCTTGTCCTCGCGGTCGTCCTCTTCCTGGTCGCGAAGAAGTTCCGGGTGGAGGAAGACCCGCGGATCGACGAGGTGGAGAAGGCGATGCCGGGAGCGAATTGCGGCGGCTGCGGTTACGCGGGCTGCCGTGCTTTCGCGGAATCTGCCGTGAAGGCGGAGAATCTGGACAGCCATTTCTGCCCCGTCGGCGGCAATGAAACGATGGCCAAAGTGGCCGCCATCCTCGGTTTCGAGGTGAAGGAAAAGGCTCCTGCTGTTGCCGTTGTGCGTTGCAACGGAACTTGCGCGAATCGCCCGAAGGTCAACGACTATGACGGCTTCTCTTCGTGCAAGGTCAAGGCGGCGCTTTATAGCGGCGACACGGCCTGCGCGTTCGGTTGCCTCGGTTGCGGCGACTGCGTGGCTGCCTGCCAGTTCGGCGCCCTTTCAATGAATCCGGAGACCGGGCTTCCCGTCGTGGACGAGGCGAAATGCACTGCCTGCGGCGCCTGCGCCAAGGCCTGCCCGAAGGCCATCATCGAACTTCGGCCAAAAGGTCCCCGGGGGATGCGGGTATTTGTTTCCTGCGTCAACAAGGATAAAGGCCCGGCCGCGAAAAAGGCCTGCGCCGCCGCCTGCATCGGCTGCGGAATCTGCGCCAAGACCTGTACCCACGAGGCGATCGTCCTGGAGAATAATGTCGCCTACATCGATCCGGCCAAGTGCAAGCTCTGCCGCGAGTGTGAGGCGATGTGCCCCACGGGCGCCATTCACGGGGTCAACTTCCCGAAGCCGCTGGACAAGGATGCCGTGAAGGCCAGGATCCAGGCGCGCAAGGCAAAGATGGACGTAAACAAGGAGGAAAAGTAGTATGGCACGCAGAACATTCTCCATCGGCGGGGTTCATCCCCACGACAGCAAGATCTCGCGAGACTGCGCGATCCAGCCGCTTCCGCTCCCTCCGGCTGTATACCTTTCCGTTTCGCAGCACATCGGCGCCCCGGCCGTGCCCGTCGTCGCGCCTGGCGACAAGGTCAAGGTCGGCCAGGTTGTGGCCGAGCCGGGCGGGTTCGTATCGGCCTTCATCCATTCCCCCGTGTCGGGGACGGTCAAGTCCGTCGGCCCGCGGAAGGATCTCGCCGGCAATAACCAGACCCATATCGAAATCGCAGTTGAGGGAGACGAGTGGCTCGAGACGATTGACCGTTCCGAGGACCTCGTCACCGACATCCCCGACGACAACAAGGCCATCCTCGACAAGATCCGCCTCGGCGGCATCGTGGGCCTCGGCGGGGCAACTTTCCCGACCCACGTCAAACTTTCCCCGCCTCCCGGCTCCAAATGCGAACGCCTAATCATCAATGGCAGCGAATGCGAGCCATACCTGACTTCCGACTATCGCGTGATGTTGGAGAAGGGCGAACAGTTCGTCGTCGGCGCCGCCATCATCAAACAGGTGCTGGGAAATGTTCCCTGCACCATCGGCATCGAGGAAAACAAGCCCAAGGCTATTGCCCATATCAAGGAGGTGATTGCCAAACTCTCCCAGGTGTCGCCCAAATTTGCCGGCATCGAAGTGATGTCGCTCAAAAAACGCTATCCGCAGGGCGGTGAGAAGCAGCTCATCGACGCCGTGATGCACCGCCAGGTGGGTTCGGGTGCCCTTCCGATCAGTGTCGGTGCCGTCGTGCAGAATGTCGGGACCGCCCTGGCCGTCTACGACGCCGTGCTGAAGGGGAAGCCGCTCATCGACAACATCGTCTCCATTACCGGGGAATGTTTCCCGCATCAGGCCAATCTCCAGATCCGCGTCGGAACCCCGTTCAAGTACATTCTGGACTACCTCGGCGGCATCCCCGAAGAGGCGGCGAAGGTAATCAGCGGCGGCCCGATGATGGGACGCGCCGTGGCAAATCTCGAGGCCTCGACCCTCAAAGGCACCAGCGCCCTGCTGCTGCTGACCGAAGCGCAGACCCGCCGTCGCAAAGAGACTGCCTGCATCCGCTGCGGCAAGTGCGCGGACGCCTGTCCGATGGGTCTGGAGCCGTTCCTTTTGCAGAAACTCTCCCGTCTGGGCGACGTGGAAGCACTGGAGGCTAATGCGGCCCAGGACTGCATTGAATGCGGCTGCTGCCTGTACAGCTGCCCGGCCGGCATTCCGCTCCTTGACATCATCCGCCCCGGCAAGGGGGCCGCTCTGGCCGCGATAAGGGCCAGGAATACCAAGAAATGAAAAAGATTCCGGGTCAAGCCCGGAATGACGATAAGACTATGCGTAAACTAATCGTTTCACCTTCACCCCATATCCACTCCAAGGACTCGACCCGGTCTTTGATGCTCGACGTGGTGATCGCCCTGATCCCCGCTGTCATCTGCTCCGTGGTGTTCTACGGGTGGCGGGAGCTGCTCCTGCTCGGGGTGAGCGTCGCGACCTGCGTCCTTCTCGAGTGGGCCGTCACGCGCTTCCTGATGAAGAAGCCTTCCACGATCGGCGATCTTTCTGCCGTCATCACCGGCATCCTGCTGGCGCTGAATGTGCCGTACACCCTGCCGTGGTGGATCCTTGTGATCGGGGCCGTCATTGCCATCGGCGTCGGGAAGCTCACCTTCGGCGGCATCGGCCAGAATGTCTTCAATCCCGCCCTTGTCGGCCGGGTTTTCCTCCTCGTGAGTTATCCTTCGCAGATGACCCACTGGGAGCAGCCACAGGGCCTTTTCGGTGTGGATGCTATCACCGGCGCCACGCCGCTCGGCGCTGCGAAGGAAGGCACGCTCGGCCAGATAGATTATGCCGATATGCTGTTCGCCAATATTGGCGGCAGTGCCGGCGAGGTCTGCGCCATCGCTTTGCTGATCGGCTTCATCTATCTGTTGTGCCGCAGGGTCATCAAGCCGTGGATTACGCTCAGCATCTTCGCGACCGTGGCCCTCACCGCCCTCATCTTCTGGGGCATCAATCCCGAGCGCTTCACTGATCCGCTGTTCAACCTTCTCACCGGCGGTCTCATCCTCGGCGCCTGCTTTATGGCGACCGATTATGTGACTTCCCCGATGAGCCTGTGGGGCGGGGTGATTTTCGGCGTCGGTATCGGTTTCCTCACGATGATGATCCGTTACTTCGGCTCTTATCCGGAAGGCGTCAGCTTCGCCATCCTGATTATGAATTCGTTCGTGCCGCTGCTGAACAGGGCGTTCCACCAGAAAAAATTCGGGAGGAAATAGAGATGGCCGTGAAATCCAATCTTCTCAATATGTCGCTGGTGCTGACGCTTACCTGTCTAGTGTGCTCCGGCATTCTCGGCGGGGCCTACGTCATCACCAAGGACCCCATCCAGGCGGCCAAGGACGCCAAGACCAACAAGGCGGTCTCCGCCGTGCTTCCCGTTTTTGAAAAAGCCGAGAAAGGGGAGATCGCATTGCCGGATGAGGATGCCGGTACGGAGTCCCCGTATGTCTATTACAAGGCAGTGAATGGCGAAGAACTCGTCGGCTATGCCATCGAGAGTTCGGTCTCGGGCTTCGGCGGCGAGCTGAAGGTGCTCGTCGGCTTCACGCCGGATGGCAAGATCTTCGACACAGACGTCCTCGTCAACAACGAGACGCCCGGTCTCGGAGCCAAATGCGCCGAGAAGGAGTCTCTGTTCCGTCGTCAGTGGAAGGGCTTTGATCCCAAGGTCAAAATGCTCTCCGTCAAGAAAGAAGGCGGCGACATCGACGCGATTACCGCTTCCACCATTACTTCCAAGGCCTACACCCAGGCCGTTTACAATGCCGTCCAGGTCTTCGATGCCCTGAACGGCGAGGCGGCCGATGCCGCCACGGGCGCTTCAACAGGAGGACATAGCAATGAGTAAAATTAAGCTTTTGACCGACGGATTCGTCAAGAACAATCCGACCTTCGTGCTGCTGCTCGGTATGTGTCCGACGCTGGCCACGACCACTTCGGCCGTCAACGGCCTCGGAATGGGCCTTGCCACGCTCTTCGTGCTGGTCCTTTCGAACATCGTCATTTCGCTTGTCGCCCCGGTGACGCCCGACAAGGTGCACATTCCCGTGTACATCGTCATCATCGCCTCGTTCGTGACGCTGCTGCAGTTCCTGATGCAGGCTTATACGCCGGCGATGTACGAGACCCTCGGCCTGTTTATCCCGCTGATCGTCGTCAACTGCATCGTCCTCGGCCGGGCTGAGGCGTTTGCCAGCAAGAACGGCGTCTGGGCCTCCACCCTCGACGGTATCGGCGTCGGGCTCGGATTCACCCTGTCGCTCACCGTCCTCGGTGCGGTCCGGGAAATCCTCGGCAGCGGCTCCCTCTTCGGCTGGAAATTCATCACCGGCGACGGAATGCTGGCCTTCATTATGGCCCCGGGCGCTTTCCTGTGCCTCGGCTACCTGATGGTCCTGTTCAACAAAATCGCTAAAAAACAGTAGGAGGACGCTATGGAATACTTTCTGATTATCATTTCGGCGATTTTCGTCAACAACATCGTCCTGGCGCAGTTCCTCGGAATCTGCCCGTTCCTCGGCGTCTCTTCGAAACTTTCGACTGCGACCGGTATGTCCGGGGCCGTCTGCTTCGTCATTACCCTCGCTACCCTGGTGACCTTCCTCGTCAATAAATACCTGCTGATCCCGTTCGAGCTGGAATTCCTCCAGACCATCGCCTTCATCCTCGTGATTGCGGCCCTGGTGCAGATGGTGGAGATCGTGCTGAAGAAGATCAGCCCGTCGCTCTATGCGGCTCTCGGCATCTTCCTGCCGCTGATTACGACCAACTGTGCCGTGCTCGGCGTCGCGCTCAACGTGGTGACGAAGCAGTTTACCTTCGGCCAGGCCGCCCACTGGCTCAACCTCGGCGAATCGATGGTCTACGCCTTTGCCACCTCCCTCGGCTATGGCCTCGCGATGGTGATCTTCGCCGGCCTGCGCGAGCAGCTGGCGATGAATGACGTGCCGAAGGCCTTCAAGGGCGTTCCGATCGCGCTCATCACCGTCGGTATCCTCGCGATGGCTTTTATGGGTTTCAGTGGAATGGTAAAATAGTTCTGCTTTATGAAACGAATGCTTGCCGCCCTCCTCGGGCTTATCGTTTTGGGAACCGTCGCAGGCGCCCAGCCCCGGGCTATCGGTCTCCGGGCCGGATGGGCCGGAGAACTCAGTTTCCAGTACACCACCCACGAGTATCAGTTCCTGCAAGTGGATCTGGGCTGCCTGAATTGGGGCGATGATCACAATGGTTTCCGTACCACAGTAACCTACAATTTCATCTTTTCCCAGCCGCAGTGGACCCCGCGTGGGGAATGGGCCTGGTATGCCGGCCCCGGTGCGATGCTCGGCGTGATGCACACGCAACCGTACAACCGGAGCAAAGATGGAGCACCGGTGGATGCGCACAATTATTTCCTCGCTGCCGTTGCGCCGGTCTTCGGTCTGGAATATACGTTCTGGTTCCCGCTTCAGTTATCCCTGGATATCCGTCCGCCGATCGGGGCACAGATCGGTCCCGGACCGGATGCGGGTTTTTTCTGGGATGGCATAAAATTTGGTTTCATACCGACGCTTGCGGTAAGATATCGATTCTAGTATGAAGAAATTATTTGTTGCCATCCTGGCACTTAGCCTTTTCCCACTCCTCGCATTCTCGCAGGAGCTGCGATACAATTACAAGACCGGCGGGATCACCCGCGTTTCCACGGAATACGAATTCGTCCAGACCGGCGATGCCGACCAGCATCCCATCTGGATGCGGCTGGAATACGTCAAGTTCAAGGACGGGAGCGTGTCGTATGTCCTTTACCTCAACTTCGAGGAGAAGAAGGCCGTCAACATCCCCAAGGGTGTCCGGATCGCCGTAACCCCTTCGGACGGCGGCAAAATCATCAACGCCGACCAGATGTATGTCCAGAAAGGCAACAAGCACGCCTTCACCTCCGGAAAGGGGAGGGTGTACTGGAACCGTGCCCAGTATATGTTCGACGCGCCCGATATGCAAAGGATGGTGAAGGGGGTCAAGGCCCTGGATGTGATCACCGGCTGGAATGCGGAGGATTATGTCCAGATCACGTATGCCTCCAACCAGCTCGGCAAGGTGCTCGCTGCCCATTACAACGCCGTCAATGCCGCCGCGCCCTCTGCCGTGGCGATTGCCGCCGCGGGCATTCTCGACTACGACAGCAAGCCGACGGCCCTCACCGTCAAGGCCAAGCCCACCGTGGCGACGGGGGAGAAGTACAAATACAACGTCGCCGTTACTTATTTATATTATAAAGGGACCAATACCGAGGATGTGGAGTTGGAATTCCAGCTCGGGACCGAGAAGGAGTACCGTATCCACCTCTCGACGCCGGTCGTCTTCGAACTCGGCGGCGGAGAGAAACTCGTTCTCGAGCAGGCCCGTGAGGACGTAAGCCGGGTCGTGGTATACCCGACCCTCGCCCAGGCGCGCAAAATGATCGCCAAAGGCATCAAGGCCGTGACCTACACGCTGGACTCCGGCGCCGTCACGGACACCTTCTCGGGGCCCTCCTTCACCGACGCCTTCTCCAAGGGCTACCAGACGGTGATGTCGGTCGCAGAGCGGTAAAGATTCCGGACCTCTTCCGTCATTCCGGACTTGTTCCGGAATCTAAAAAAATTATGATATAACCCCTTGTTAAAGAAAAATTTAGCAAGGGGTTTATTGTAAGAAAAAAATTCGTATATTTGACCAACTATACCGAAATGTTAACTAAACTATACTAAACGAAACCAGTATGAACAAATTGCTCAAACTTCTGCTGATCCCGCTCCTGCTCCTCTCCGGAGTCGTGGCTTGGGCGCAGCAGAACTCCTACGTCTGCAAGGGCGTAGTGAAGGACAATGAAGGCAACCCGGTTCCGGGTGCTGCTGTAATGGTCCAGGGTGGCGAAGCCGCCATCACCGACCTCGACGGCAACTTCTCCGTCCGTGTCACATCGGCTTCGACGATCAATTTCTCCTGCCTTGGCTATGCGGACGTATCGCTGGCCGTGGACGGGAAGGAATTCCTCGACGTGCTGATGCCCATTGAATCCACCCAACTCGACGAACTCGTCGTCGTGGGTTATGGCACCCAGAAGAAGACCAACCTGACGGGTGCCGTTTCCGTGATCAAGGCGGACGACCTCCAGGACCGTTCGGCCCTGGATGTGGGACACATGCTTCAGGGTACCGTCCCGGGCCTGAACGTCACGTCCCCGACCGGCCGTCCCGGACAGGCGGCCTCCCTCAACATCCGCGGTTGGAACTCCATCAACGGTGGCTCCCCGCTCGTCCTGATTGACGGCGTTGAGGGCGACATTCAGTACGTCAACCCGGCCGATGTGGAGAATATCTCCGTCATCAAGGATGCTGCCGCCGCCGCTATCTACGGTGCCAAGGGTTCCGCGGGCGTCATCCTCGTCACCACCAAGAGTGGCGGCAAGGACAAGGAAGGTTTCGCCAAGATCAACTACAGCGGCCGCGCCGGCTTCACGGCTCCGACCACCAGCACCGAGTACGAGAGCCGCGGCTACGATTCCGTTTACCTCAACAACCTCTTCTGGGGCACCTATTCCCCGGGCACCAAGTATGCCAATTACACGGATGCCGATATGTACGAGCTTTGGATCCGTCGTAACGACAAGGTGGAGAATCCCGCCCGTCCGTGGGTAGTGATTACGCAGGAGAATGGCCGCGACGTGTATAACTACTATGCCAACACGGATTGGTACCACGAGCTTTACAACGACATCAAGCCCACTACTCAGCATACGCTCAGCGTCTCCGGCTCCACCAAGCACGTCAGTTACCTCGTTTCTGGCGGCTTTAATTACGAGCAGGGTATGTTTAAGTCGAAACCCGACAACTACCGCCGCCTCAACCTCCGCGTCAAACTCGGCGTCGATATCACCAAGTGGCTGCACATCGGCTCCAACCTGAGCTATTTCAACAGCTCCTACTACTATCCGGGCCAGAGCGGTATCAATAACAACTTCTCCAAGAGTATGGTCCACGCCCTGGCCAGCTACCCGGCCAGGAACCCGGACGGAACCAACCTGTATACCACCAAGTACAATGGTTATACGATTATGGATGGTCTCCTGATGATTCTGGATGGCGACAACTTCAACCAGGACAAGGTGGACAACCTGAGCGAAACCATCGACTTTACCATCACGCCGGTGAAGGGGCTCAAGATAAAGGGAGACTACACCTACGCGCTCAAGTACACCCGCTATATGAACCGTTCCGTGAACGGCGAGTTCTCCCAGTATCCCGGCGTGGTCACGGTCAAGAACGACGCCAACGGATTCTACGATGTGCTCTCGGAGGCTGCCAATACCAACATCTATCAGGTTTTCAACCTGTATGCCACCTACGAGCACACTTGGAAGGACGCCCATACGCTGAAGGCGATGGCTGGTGTCAACTATGAGACCCGCTGGATCAAAGACCTCGGTGCCAAGGGTTACAACCTGTATTCCACCGAACTCAACGACCAGGACCTGGTGGGTGCCGACCCGGCCGATCCTGACGGCAAGAAACGGATGGAGACCAGCGGTGGCCAGAACGAGCTCAAGACCGCAGGTTACTTCGCCCGGATCAACTACGACTACAAGGGGCGCTACCTCGTCGAGATCAATGGCCGCTATGACGGCTCATCCCGCTTCCTTCGCGGACACCGCTGGGTGTTCTCTCCTTCCGCTTCCATCGGATGGAGAATCTCCGAAGAACCTTTCTTTACGCCCGTCAAGGACTGGTGGGACAATGCCAAGATCCGTTTCTCTTACGGCCAGCTTGGCAACCAGCAGATGAGCGCCTATTATCCCGCCATCCGCACCGTCTCCACCGACGGGAAGTCTTCTTACCTGCTCGGCGGAGCCAACCTGCCGACAGCCACACTGTCCGCCCCGGTTTCTTCCGGTCTTACCTGGGAACGTTCCATCCAGAGCAACCTCGGTATCGATCTCGCCTTCCTCAATAACCGGTTGGAGTTCAGCGCCGAAGGCTACATCCGCGACACCAAGGATATGCTTACCGCCGGCGAGCCCCTGCCTGCGACCTACGGTTACTCCACGGCTCCGAAGGAAAATACGGCCGACCTCCGCACCAAGGGCTATGAACTCACCCTCAGCTGGAGGGACAGCTTCAATGCTGCCGGTTCCCCGTTCCATTACGGTATCAACCTGGTATTCAGTGACTATGTATCCCATATCACCCGTTTCAACAACCCCGACAAATTCTTCGCGAAGACCTACTGGGTCGGCCAGAAATACGGTGACATCTGGGGCTATCACGTCGACGGCCTGTTCGCCACGGACGAAGAGGCTGTCAACTATGCGGTCGACCAGTCCATCGTGAACGATGCACAGATTTTCCCCGTCACGGCCTCCTCGCCCAACGGCCTCTATGCTGGTGATATGAAGTTCGCCGACCTGGATGGCAACGGCAAGATCGACAAGGGCGCCGAGAAAGTCGGTGACAGCGGCGACTGGCAGATCATTGGCAACAGCCAGCCTCGTTTCAATTTCGGTATCACCATCACGGCCGCCTGGAAGGGAATGGATCTGTCGATGTTCTTCCAGGGAATCGGTAAGTGCGACTGGTACCCCGCAAGCGAGGCCTACCTCTTCTGGGGCCCGTACGCCCGTCCTTACTCGACCTTCATTCCGAAGGATTTCCTCGACGACTGCTGGAGCGAGGAGAATCCCGACGCTTTCTATCCGAAACCCCGTGGCTACGTGGCCAGCGTCAACGACAAGCGTCCGCTTGCCATCACCAACGACCGCTACCTCCAGAACATCGGATACATCCGTCTGAAGAACTTCACCTTCGGCTACACTCTGCCCGAGAGGATCACCAAGAGAGCCTCCTTCTCGAAGGTCCGTTTCTACTTCACGGGCGAGAACCTCTTCTACTTCGCTCCCGGCCTCCACGGCAAATATGTGGATCCCGAAATGGCAATGGCTGGCGGCGCGCTTAAATTCTATCCCTGGCAGAAGAGCTTCCTCTTCGGTATCGACCTGTCCCTTTAATGATTCCAGCGATGAAAAAGATATTTTACTCCATTCTGTTAGTACTGGCCGGTTTCGCTTTTGCCGGCTGCGACCGTCTCCTGGATGCTGACCCGAAGGACCGGCTTACCGAGGATACCTTCTTCAAGAGCGAGAGCGAGCTTCAGGCCTTCGCAATCGTCTTCTATGAGGCCTTCCCTGCTGGAGACCTCTACGTGGCCAACGACGACCACTATACCCAGAACAATATGTCCAACGAGGAAATGGGCAAACGCACCATCCCCTCCAGCGGAGGTGGTTGGAGCTGGGGCGCCCTTCGCAATGTCAACACGCTCCTGGCGAACCTCGATCATTGCCCCGACGCGACTGCCCGCCTCAAATATGAGGCTCTGGCCCGTTTCTTCCGCGCATACTTTTATTATAACAAAGTGAAGCGTTTCGGCGACGTGCCGTGGTACGACAAGCCCGTCGGCTCCACCGACACCGAGGCCCTGAACCGTCCGCGCGACAGCCGCGAATTCATTATGGGCAAGATCATTGAGGACCTGGATTTCGCCATCGAGAACCTGCCCTCCACCAAGAGCACTTACGAGGTGACCAAATGGACTGCAATGGTCCTGAAGTCCGAAGCGATGCTGTTCGAGGGCACCTTCCGGAAGTATCACGCCGGAGACGTCTTCCTCAGTACGCTTCCCGCCGATGCGCACGATTATAAATGGTATCTGGAGCAGAGCGCCGAGGTATCCAAAGAATTCATCCAGTCGAGCGGTTACGGCCTCCATCCGAGCTACTTCGAGCTGTTCCACACGATGAATGCCACCGAGCTGACGGACGAGGTCGTCCTGGCCCGCAATTACAACAAGGACTACGGTGTCTCGCACGTATCCGGTGCCACGATGACCAACGGATCCAGAGGTTGCCCTGCCGTCACCAAGAAGCTCATTGCCAGCTACCTGATGAAGGACGGCTCCCGCTTCACGGACCGTGAGGGTTGGGAGACGATGGACTTTGTCCAGGAGACCCAGGATCGCGATCCCCGTCTCTCCAAGAGCATCCGCACGCCCGGCTATACGCGTATGGGTGAGACTACCACGACTTCTCCGGACTTCAAGGTAACCTTCTCTGGCTACCATCCCGACAAGTATCTCACCACGACTGGTGATCAGGACATCACGTCGGACATCGACCTTATCATCTACCGTACCGCCGAGGTCTATCTCAACTACGCAGAAGCCTTGGCTGAAGCCGGGACCTTGACGCAGGCCGATCTGGATATGTCCGTCAACCTGCTTCGTCAACGCGCAGGTGTTACCGCCGGTATCAGCATGGCCAATGCCAACGCCAATCCCGACCCGTTCCTCACCAACGCCAGCTATGGCGGTTACCAGAGCCCCGTCCTGCTCGCCGACGCCAACAAGGGCGTGATCCTCGAGATCCGCCGCGAACGCGCCGTAGAGCTGTGCCAGGAAGGCTTCCGCTACTACGATCTTATGCGCTGGAAGGAAGGCAAACTGTTCGAGGCTCCTTTCTATGGGATGTATTTCCCTGGCACGGGTGTTTATGACGTGGACGCCAACGGTACCGCGGATATCGAGATTTATTCCGAGTCCGAATCCAACCAGGCCGCGACCGCCAAGAAACTCAACGGCGACATCTATCTCTCCAACGGCGAATCCGGCTTCGTCTGGCTGCACAAGAACATCGAGCGCACCTGGGACGAAGAGAAGGATTATCTCTACCCCATCCCGACCGACGAAAGGAACCTCACGCACGGGGCCCTTACGCAGAATCCCGGATGGGACGACGGTTTAACTTTCTAAGCGACCATCCATTATGAAAAAGATATTATCCTATTTCCTGCTTATTCCCGCGCTTCTCTTTGCCGGCGCCTGCCAGCAGAAAGAGCAAGAGCCCATCGCCACGATGACGGGTGTCTATTACGTGACCCTCGACGTCTCCGAGGAAGTGTTCGAAGTAGCGCCCGGCAAGAGCAAAGTGATCAGCATCAATGCCAAGGCAGACGAAGGAAAGGTTTCCGACCTCATCGTGAACATTTCCTTCAAGGCAGATCCGGACGCCGTGGCCGCCTACAATTCCGCCCACGGCACCTCCTACGTGATGTGCCCCGGCTCGGCCTATGAGTTCACCACCGTCGAGGCGATGATGCCCCGCTACGGCCGCTCCTCTTCCTCCGCAAAACTGAAGCTGACCGCTTCGGGTCTGGCGGACGATGTCACCTACATCCTGCCCATTACCATCGACAAGGTCACGGGCACCGACAAATGGGAACTCGAGGAGAACCCGCAGGCTTACCTCCTCTTCAAGAAGACCTTCATCGCCCCCGACGCAGGAACGGGCACCATCGACGATCCCTATAATATATATACTGTAGAGGACCTGAAGGGAATGGCCGACTTCCTGGTGGAGAAGAAGAAAGTTTACTTCCGCCTCCAGAACGACATCGACATGACCGGAGTAGAAGACTGGGTTCCGCTCAACTGGGCACCTCCCTACGAGCTGGGCATCGACTTCGACGGTAACGGCCACACCATCTCCAACTTCTTCTGCGATTACGCTGAATATCCCAGCTTCTTCGGCGTGCTCAACGGCTATTGCCACGACGTAACCTTCCTCAACGCCAAGGTCGTCGTCAACAATGCCCGTTCGGGAATCCTGTCCGGTTACTGCGGTCTTGAGGATGGCAGCATACGCGGAGATTGCGAACGGGTGCACGTCCAAGGTGAACTGGACCATACCCCTTCCAGCAAATACGGCGCCGGCGGCTTCTTTGGCTATATGGCGACCGGATCCCTGCATGCCTGCTCGGCTGATGTAATTGTCAACTCCAAGCTCAACAACGTGGGCGGCCTGTTCGGCTACTGCGGCAAGGAAGTCGAGGTCGTCGACTGCTGGACCTCCGGTGTCATCACCGGCAACCAGCGGGTCGGCGGCATCGGCGGCGGTACCAAAGGTCTCGATGATCCCGCTGTCCCCATCAGGATTGTCAACTGCTACAGCACCGCCACGGTCCACGGATCCTTCGGCATCGGTGGCATCGGCGGATACTTCTGCAAGGCCGCGGCCACGCCCAAGGATGTGGATCCCGGCAACGTCTTCGAGAACTGCATCGCCTGGAACGGCGAAATCCGGGCCAACTCGCCCTACAACGACGCCGGCACGGTGGGCAACCCCAACCCCGGCGAATTGGCCCACTACAGCTGCGGAGCCGTCGTCGGCTGGACCGCGGTCCGCAATACGCTCAAGGGCTGCCTCCGCAACCCCACGATGAAGTACAACGAAGTCGGCTTCTTCGACTACACGGATGCCTTCTCGCTCTATGACCAGGCGGATGTGTCTCCCGCATCGCCGCTCGTGGTGGTGGAAGTGGCTGGAGCCAACTACAACTATCCTTATCACGGCAAGGCCGCTCCGACCGGCAAGACCCTCTCGCAGATAGCCAAGAGCCTTGGCTGGAGCACTTCGGTATGGGATTTCAGCGGCGACCTGCCCGTCCTGAAGGGCAAGTCCGAAGGTCCCGTGGAGCCGGAAGTCCCGGATCCGAACGGCCAGCTTCCCGACTTTGACGAGAACGAGTTCTACAACTAATACACGCAAGATTATGAAAACAAGATATTTCATCTTAGCACTGTCTCTCGCAGGATTGTTCTTCTCTTGTGACAAGACCCCGCAGCGTGAACTCGCAGCGCCGGAAGACCTTGTGACCATCAGCGTAACCATTCCGGATGATGGCGTCAAGGCCGGAGCCGGCGAGAAGACCTCCCTCTCCTGGACCTGGTCGTCCGGAGACCAGCTTGCCATCGTGGGCGAGACCACCGAGATCTTCACCATCAAGCCCGGCTTCACCCCCAAGAAGGCGGAATTCATCGGCACCCCCGTCAAGGGAGAGAAGTTCTCTATTTACTACCCCGACGCCGATGCCGGCTCCGCCGAATGGAACGCGCAGGTACAGAATGGTAACAACAATCTCGAACACCTCAAATACACAGCTGCCCTCGAGAATGTGGATAGTTACATGACCTTCTCCTTCAGCCCTGAATGGGCCGAGGAGCACGGAGGGTTCCTCTCTCAGGTCGGCGTGATGAAATTCGTCCTTACGCCTCCCGCTTCCGCAGCGAACGTGACTTCCGTATCCCTTTCCACCGAAGAGACTCTGCTGTACAGTGGCAACGGAGATACCAAGGTCAATAACCTCACGCTCCAACTGCAGAACGTTACCCTGGCAGAAGGGGATAAGCTCACCGCCTGGATGATTACCTCCTGGAATGAGGCGACCATCCCCGCATCCACACCGTTCACGGTCACGATTACCGCCGACGGAATGACCTACAAGCAGTCCCTTTCCAAATCGACCGATGCCGTCATTAAGAGCGGAATGGTTAATATCCTCACCCTCTCGGACGCCTCCCGCTGGCAGGATGATACGCCCCGGGCCGGAAGCGGCACCGAGTCTGATCCCTGGGTTATCGCTACCCGCAGTCACTTGATCGGGATGGAGGCCGACCTGGCAGCCGAAGAGACTCGCTACTTCAAGCTGGGTACCGATCTTGATATGGAAGGAATCACCTGGACACCCATTTCCTGCTCCGGCGGCAAGAAGATCGTCTTCGACGGCGCCAATCACACGATCAGCCATTTGGGCGCCAGCTTCATCAACGTACTGGAAGGCACGGTGAAGGATCTTATCCTCGATGGATCTACGGTTAACACCAGCGCCATTACCGGCGCCCTTGTCAATACGATCGCCGCTTCCACGGATGCGACCGTGAGCAATGTCCAGCTCAAGAACAGTTCGGTAACCTCCACTAACTTTGTTGGCGGTCTTATTGGACAGTCTGACGGCAATCTCGTCCTTTCCGGCTGCACCGTAACGAACACCAATGTCACCGGCTCCCTCGCCGGCGGCGTGGTGGGATTCCTGAACCACAACGGCACCAGTGTCAACAAGATGGATAACTGCTCTTATATCGGTGGAACGATTACGGCGTCCGCAAGATATTGCGGAGGTATTGCAGGATCGGTGTCACAGGCGCTTCACACGATTTCCAACTGTATGGCCAAGGATGCCACCATCAACTCTACCAAAGACCGTGTCGGCGGCGGATTCGGCCAGATCAACAGGACTGCGAGCGTCACGGGCTGCAAGGTTGAGAACGTTACCGTTAAGGGCTCAACGAATACAGGCGGTTTTGTTGGCGTTATGTACGGCCACGTGGCCAAGTCTTCTGTAATCGGCGGCAGCGTAACCACTACGGACAAGAATCTGGGCGGTTTCGCCGGATATCCGGAGGGCAATGTCGACTATCCCGCTTCTATCACAAACTGCTACGCCAAGACCACGGTTAACGGCGGGTCGTATGCCAATGTCGGCGGATTCATCGGCCTTTGCAAGTCTGCGCTCACCGTGCAGAATTGCTATGAAGTCTGCTCCATTACCGGGACCGGCGAGGGTTTAGGCGCCTTCATCGGAGGTGTGGACTTCAAGACCACGGATATCCAGTCAGAGGTAACCTTCTGCATCGCCTGGCACGCATCTCTCGATTTCTATGGTTATGTTAAGAACGCCGGAACGGAGAGCGGCATCACCAATAACTTCAAGGATCAGAGCACCTCGATGACAATATCTACGGTTGCCCAGTCCATGAACTGGAGTGCCGATATCTGGGACTTCAGCGGTAATGAACCTAAATTGAAATAGCCATGCGCAAACTTCAACGACTGATTTGGATTCTTGCGGTACTGACCTTGCCGCTCTACGGATGCGACAAGAAGAATCACGTGGAACCTCCCGCACCGCCGAATCCCTACGTAGATCCTGATCCCGATCCGGACCCCGATCCCGATCCGGATCCGGACCCCGATATCCATTCCGGCCCCTGGGACGTCAACCGCGGCAAGATCGTGAGACCGACTCCCGGCAAGGACGGGTGGACATCCTCGACCGTTCGGGAAGGCATTGTCTATTACGCTTTCTCGGGCACGGAGACCATTTCCGGCCAGCCTCAGAAAATCTTCGTCGTAGACGTTGACCTGAGCAACCCCAAATATGAGGTCAAGCTCACCCGGTATGCTTCTGCGGTATACACGTCCACCGTTCACGCGGATAACAATGCCATTGCGACGATCAACGCAGGATACGAGCAGGGCTCCATCTATATCCGCAGCGGAGGAATAAATTATTCCATCATCCCGAATACTCAGATTAACCCCGGGAAGGAAAATGCACAGGATAACTGGAAGAGCGAAGGCGCCTTCTATATAGATAAAACAGGTGTTCCCGGTATTGTCTTTGTGGGGTCGCCTAAACGTGACGGCCGGTTCTGCAGTGGCATCAAGGGGGGCACATACGCCAATGCGGTTGCCCTTCAGCGTAAGTATTATGACGCGATGAAAAGGGATCAATATCCTTATCTGCTCTCCAGCGCACCCCTTATGATTGACGACTTCGAACCCCTTGGGGATACCTTCTGCGACTATACCATTCCTTATGATAAGGCGGAGGCTCTGGATTCGGAGAATCTGGAGCATCACCAGCGGGTCCGCCATCCCCGTACCGCTGTGGCCATCACGGAAAACAATCACCTCATCCTGATGGTGGTTGACGGAAGGCGCACAACCCGTAAGGGGATGTCGTGCAAAGAGCTCACCGATTTCCTCATCCAATGGTTCAACCCGCAGTATGCTATCAACCTCGATGGCGGCGGTTCCACTGCCATGTGCGTGGAAGGGCTCGGCAATACCAAAAATGTCGTCAATTCTCCGATTGACGGCGGTACCTCCGGGCAGGAACGTGCGCGCGATACGCATATCGTCATTTTGGAAAAAAAATAATTTATGCAGATTATGAAAGCCAGACATTTTTTACTTGTCATTCTCGCAGTAGCGGCACTTGTCTCCTGCAAGGAAGAGAATCCTGACGTCCCCGGCCCCGGACCGGAGTCTTCCGGCATCAAGGTCACTATCCCCTCGACTGGGCCGATCAGCCTCTACGATTGGGTTGAGGACGACGAATTCCGTGTGAACGAGAATTACTATTCGATCAGCAAGGGTGCGGGCACCAAGGTCGCCGAATTCGACGGCCAACCTGCCGAGGACAGCTATTATATGCTCGCTTACCCTTCCGACATCACCGGCATCGAGCGCTATCGGAGCTACAGCTTCGAGGGACAGTACCAGAAAGGCAACGACAGTCGGGAGCATCTTATCCCAACCGTCCTCATCGAGGATGCCACCACCTGGAAGGACATCACCCTCTCCAAAGAGTGGGCGGAATCCAAGGGCGGCACTTTCCACTGCAACGGCACCATTGCCTTCACGCTGAACCTCCCGGCAAATTTGGGTAACATCAATGAGCTTACGGTCGAGCTGCTTGGCCCCGATGATGCCCGCATCGATCTGCCGGCCAACAACGCCGGAACGGAAACGACCAAGTCGTTCTCCCTCAAGTTTACAGACACCCGCATTTCCACCGAGGGCGTGTTGAAGGCGTATCTCTCCGTTCCCGAGAAAAAAGTCACCGCGAGCCAACTCAAGATCACCGTTTACGGCGAAGAAGTCAATTACAAAATCTCCCTGTCGGGAGCCTTTGAAATGGGCGGCGGAATCCTCGAAACAATCAGCATCTCAGATCCGAATGCATGGTCGATGAGCACCGCCCCGAAGGGAGACGGCACGGAATCCTCCCCCTATGTCCTCAAAACGGCCTCCGATCTGGAACAGATGCCCGATCTGATGGAGGAAGGGAAAACCGTCTGGTTCGAACTTGGCGCCGATATTGATATGAATGAAATCGAATATTGGGATCCGCTCAACATCGTCACCCCTTACAACAAGGCAATCCATTTTGACGGGAAGCAACACAAGATTTCCAATTTCAAGTGCAATTCCGGCGTCTATCCGAGCTTTTTCGGCGTCCTGAACGGCACCGTGATGAACGTGACTTTCGACACGGCCGTCATCACGGGCTCCGGCAAGTCTGGCGTCATTGCTGGCTATCTCGGTACCAATATCGGGGACAAGACGAATCCTGATTACGTTTCTGCAGAACTCCACGTCGTGACGGTTGAGAATTCGGTAGTCACGGGCGACTCTTATGCCGGCGGCTTTGCCGGACAGATCGGCGCCCCCGGCAACTTCACTCACCTCACTGCCAAGAACGTCACTGTCGTCTCCACGGGGGAGCGTGTCGGCGGCATCTTCGGTCAGGTCGGCTATACGGATCCGCTCATCAACACCACCATTTCGGATTGCACAGCAGAGAATGTATCGATTGAAGCGGTGAAGAATGTCGGTGGAATGATCGGTGTCAGCTACAACAGCAGCGTAAGTCGTTGCACGGCGTCCGGCCACGTCACGACGTCCAAGGCTGCAGACAAACCCGATGTCTCCGTAGGTGGCCTTATCGGTCATGTGGAAACGGGGGTGGTAACGGAATGTTCAGCCTCCACGAGAGCAGAATTAACCATCACTGGCATGCGTTCCGTCGGAGGTCTTGTGGGGACCTTCAAAGCGGGAACCATTGAGAAATGCTTCGCTACGGGCGAAGTCAGCGGTCTCTATCGCAACGTCGGCGGATTTGTCGGTCTGATCCAGGCTAATTCCGGTGATCCGAAGAAATCGGCTGTCATCCGGAATTGCTATGCGACCGGCAATGTGAGCGCCAATTCCCATACGGGCGGGTTCTTCGGTCTTGCCGACAACCCGTCAGGCGGCACCGGCCCAATCACCATCTCCAACTGTTACAGCTCCGGCAATGTCTCCGGCGAAGGATTTGGCATAGGTGGATTCCTCGGTTATGAAGGCTGCCCCGCATTCCAGGCAGACCACTGTGCCGCCTGGGGGAAGACGGTTACGGCGGGCGTGACGCTGGTCGAAAACTGGAGCAGCGGTGCTTTCTCGGCCATTACCTATCCTACCTGCACCCTCACGGACAACTACCGCAATCCCGCGATGGTCTTGACCGCCTGGTGGGTTCCTGATGCTGATTACCAGCACCCGAACGTCAGCACTACCAGCCCCCTGATTGTCAAGAACAAGACGACCGGCGCACTGGAGACCAGCACGTCAACGGATCTGAGCAACAAGGGTAATTTTCCGCAGTATGCCTACCACGGAAAGGTTGAGGCCGGTAAGACGCTCTCGGAGCTTGCCTCCACCACCCTTGGCTGGGACAGCACGGTTTGGGACTTCAGCGGTGAATTACCTGTACTGAAATGAGAAAGCTCTTCACAACACTCCTTCTGGCTGTCGTCCTTCTCGCCTGCGAGAAGAAACCCGGCGACCTTCCCGAACCGTCAGTCACGCTCCCCGCGGGGCTGACGGTGTACGGGGCGGGCGTGGACGTTGACATTCCGACGGAAATGGTTCCCGTCGCCGAGGGTATATGGGACTTCTATGGTGAATTCAATGCCGCCCAGAACGTCAAGGTTACAGATGACCAGAATAAGGAGAGGTATTCCATCAAGGTTACGCCCCCGAAGGAGGGCCTCTGCCGCCTCCGCGTCAATCTCAAGACGGGAACCTGGAGCCTCGTCAAGATCAACAAGGTTTCGCTGGTCGTCACCGAAGGTGGCAGCGGCAACCCCGACCAAGGCGTAAAACCGCCGATCGAGGCAGAATACCAGGGCAGCGGCGTCTGGACCGTGAAGAATTTCTATGTCGAGACGGACTACATCCGCTATCGCTATGTGCTGGAGACCGACAACCCGGACGAACTCAAGTACTGGTGTGCCACCTGGGACAATTCCGGCAGCGCGCCGTCCGAGCATACGGCGGAGTACCTCCGCGTCCGTGCCCTCGGGGAGACGGAATATCAGGCCCTCAAGCTCAAGGAGAACCGCGCATCGTGGATGTTTACGGCCGATGTATACCATAAACTCGCAAACATCACCCTATCGATGAATGCGGCTATCCCCGGCCAGGAAATAGCCTACGCTGCTGCGCACAAGGGACCCAAGGCTGCATTCATCGGCGACAGCATCACCTGGTTGTGGTGCCAGAGCTCATACAGCAAGACAACGAGCCAGATGGTTTATCCGCTCGATCCGCAACCATCCTGGGTGACGATCAGCGGCACCACTGTCAGCATCCACTACCATCCTTCGTTCTTCACGAACAACAATTACGTGAACGTGGGCATCAGCGGCCAGAACACCGCGCAGATGAAGGCCCGTTACGAGAACGACGTTCTCAAGAAGGATCCTTGCTGCGTGGTCATTATGGCCGGCACCAACGACCTTGCCCAGGGTTATTCGAAACAGGAGATCCTGAACAATCTCAAATGGATGGCCGAGCAGGCGGCCGCAAAGGAAATCAAAGTCATCCTCTGCTCCATCACCCCCTGCAACGACTCGTACAGCAATCTCAATAACCCCAAGACCAAAGGGGCGCACATCATTGCCGTGAACGAGATGATCCAGGACTACGTGCGAAGCAAGGGATTTACCTATTGCGACTACTACCCAGCCCTCGTGGACGAGGATGGTCTCTCCCTCAAACAGTCCTATTGGGCCTATGACCACCTCCATCCCAACCCTGATGCATACATAGTGATGGAGGGCATCATCAAACCAATCATCGAAGAACTTATCCAATAATGCTAATCTATTTCATATGAAAACACTTTACACAGGGACGGAGCCGGCGTCTTATTATTGGATAAAAGACAACGAAGTGGCTCGCCGTACCACCGGTAATGCGGTATACGTTCGCAGTGACCTGAAGTAATTGTTTTTTTCGGAAGGAATCCGTATCTTTGCAGTCCCTTTCGGGATGGTCCCGTAGCTCAGTTGGATAGAGCAACAGCCTTCTAAGCTGTGGGTCCCGCGTTCGAGTCGCGGCGGGATCACATTTTCAGGCCTCAGGCATACCCCTGGGGCCTGTGGTGTTTTGACGGATCGAGTTTTTTCATTATATTTACAATTCAGTTCTGATATAACTCGTATGAAGCATCCGCTGCGCATTGCTATCATTATAGCCTTTGCCGTATTCATCGCTCTTACGCTGGGAGCGTCACGCATCGCGCACATTTTTTCCAACAGGGCCCTGCTGGAAGAGGAATTGCAATATTGCAGGAAGGATCTGGAAGCCAAAGCCGTCATCCTTGAAAAGTTGATCCAGGAGGGGAGGGAAGCTGAAGGGCTCGCCTTCATAGACCAGTCTTCCTCCGCGGAGGAGATAGGCCGATGGGACTGCTATTACGCGCTTTGCGACTCGACGGGGATTGTCATCTCGCCCTCGTCCCTTGCCGGGAAGCCGCTTGAATACAGCGTTTATCGGGAGCGCCCGGATGGCATTACGCTGGGCACTTTCGACGGACATAAGGTGGCCGTTATCCATTACCGGGTTGAAGGTTGTTCTTATGAGGCCTATGGACTGTACGCCAAAAATTATATATTGGGAGACGGTCACTATTTGGAGGGATCCTACCGCATTATCCTGCTGCTGATTGTTGTCCTGTTGCTGCTGGTGGCCTGGGTCTGGGTGGTTCCCTCCATCGAGAGGATCATAAAGAGCCGGGAGAGTGCCGAGAGATCTCTGTCCGTCGCCAGGAGCATCCAGCAGAAGGCCGTTACGCAGGTTTTTCCCTCCGACTCCAGGGTGGATTCCTACGCCATCCTTGAGCCGATGTTCGAGGTGGGAGGCGATATTTATGGCTGTCAGATCAATGGCAATAAGTTGTGTTTTGTAATAGGGGATGTGTCCGGCAAGGGAATGGGAGCATCATTCATGATGTTTATGGTGACAAGCCTGGTGCTTCCCGCATTCAGGCGCGGGCAGTCTCCATCGGCAATAGCCTCCTATCTTAACGAGTTAATCTGCGATAACCGGGACTACGATATGTTCTGCACCCTGCTGCTGGGCACCATAGACCTGGACACCAGGGAGATGGAATACTGCAATGCGGGCCACACCAAGTCCTTGCTGGACAAGGATTTCCTGCCGCAGATGAGCAATTTCGTGCTGGGCGGTTTCCCGGACTTTGCGTACAAATCGCAGAAGATAACCCTCCATCCCGGCTCCAGGCTGGTGTTCTATACCGACGGAGTTACCGAGGCTCGCAACCCCCAAGGGATATTCTTTGGCGAGGAAGCGCTGCTTGAGTGGGCCTCGAAGGATTATGGCAGCGCCCGGCAGACCTGTGAGTCCCTGATGGCGGAGGTTTCCGCATTCAGGGGGAAGGTCCCGCAGGATGACGATGTGGCAATAATGACAATACGTATATCATAACGCTATGACTGCAGAGATTAAAGAACTGGACGGAAAAACCGTCGTAACCGTTAACGGTGAACTCAACACCATCACGAGTGATGAATTCCAGAAAGCCCTCTCTCCCCTTATGGGTAAAGAGGGGCTTTGCGTAGAATTGGATTTGGCCGGAGTGGACTATATCGCGTCCAAGGGCCTCCGTGTTATACTGGCACTGGCCCAGTCCATTATGCCTTCAGGAGGCAAACTTACGGCGGTTAACCTTACTCCCGCCGTGCGTATGGTGTTTGATATGTCCGGGTTTAGCTCAATGTTTCTCGTATGATATCTCCTCTGTCTCAATCCCAGCTCAGTATTTACCTGGCCTGTCAGGGCCTGGGGCCGCAAGACGGTAATTATCAGCAGGCTTCTCTTTATAAACTTCCGGAGAGCATTCCCCTGGAAAAGTTTGCCCGTGCGCTTGAGACCTTTGTGGAGTCCCATCCCTACGTGCTTTCCACCATCGTCCTGGATGAAGGGGAGCCCCGTATGAGCACTCCGGAGGAGAGTCATTGGAAGGTTCCTGTCCTGGAGGTCGGTTCCATAGATGAAGCCCGTAAGGGTTTCTGCGTCACGATGGATCTCAATGCAGGCCAGCCCCTCTTCCGGCTGGAGATATATAAAACTCCCGAAGGCAATTATTTCTACGCCGATTTCCATCATATCATCTTTGACGGTGCATCGGCCGGTATCGTCCTGCGGGACATCCAGGCCGCTTATGAGGGGACTCCTCTGCAGAAAGAGACCTTCTCCGGTGCCGATATAGCGTTGGAAGAAGATGCTGCCCGCAATTCGGAAGCCTATGCCGAAGCAAAGGAATGGTATACCGCCACCTTTGCGGAAGCCGCCGAAACTCCCTCGCAGATTCTCCCTGACGTCTATGGGCAGGAGCCGGCTCCCTATAAGGAACTTCTCCTCCCGTTGAGCATTGATTCGGCATGTGTCCGTGAGGTCGCGGCCGTGCACAGATATGCTGAAAGCATCCTGGCTCATGCGGCGTGGGGGCTTACCCTGGCTGCCTGGAATGCCGACACAAAAGCCTGCTTTGCCAGTATCTGGAATGGCCGCAAGGGCGTTAGTAGCCGCAATTCCATGTGCATGTGCGTGCACACGATTCCCGTTCTGGTTGAGGCTGCACCGGAGCAGGAGATCGGGGATGTGCTCCAAAAGCTCAACGACCAGACTCGCGGGGTGCGCCAGCGGGCTTTCTATTCCTTTGCCGACTGCAACCGGGACCTCGGTCTGAATGCAACCCTCAGCCTTTCCTACCAGGGGCAGTTTGTGGGCGTGACGATTCCCCTCACGCTGGATGGACAGACACTGGAGGCAGAGGACCTTCGGACCAATCCTCCCGGAGTGGGCCTGTCCTCTGAACTGTTCAGCAGCCAGGAGGGCCCTTGGTACATCCGCTGGTGGTATCGGCCGGACCAATACTCCGAGGAGCTTCTGCGCAGCCTCACGGACAGCTACTGCGCCACCTTCGCCTCTATGGCCACCGCCCGCACGGTGGCCGAGCTCAGGCACACCACATCCGCACAGGAAGAGGCGCTCCGCTCCTTCAATCCCGGCCCCGTCAAGGTCGAGCCCAACAAGGTTGTGCTCGATTACTTCAAGGAGCACGTGGCTGCAAGGCCCGGTGACACGGCCCTTGTTTTCCGGGACAAAACAATCAGTTTCGCCGTTGCGGACCACCTGTCCGACAACCTGGCGGCGGAGATTCTTAAGCACACCGCTCCCGGCCATGTGGTCTCCATCATCCTGGGCCGCAACGAGTGGATGATGATAGCGCCCCTGGCCGTTCTGAAGGCCGGCTGCGCCTTCCAGCCGCTGGATCCGTCGTACCCGGCCGAGCGCCTTAACTTTATGGTAAAGGACGCCGCCGCCTCGCTCCTTATCGCCGATCCCGGCCTGGAGAAACTTGTGACGGAATACGCCGGCCCCGTTATTGGCACCGATCAGATTTATTCCCTTCCCGAGGGGAAACCGGATGCTCCCGCCCCGAAGGCAGAGGACTTATTCATCCTCCTGTACACTTCCGGGACCACCGGCACGCCCAAGGGCTGCCAGCTCACTTACGGGAATGTGACCACCTTCGGTTTCAACAACTCCGTCAACCTTTCTATCGCCTCCGATTCCCGGATGAGTGCCTATGCCAGCTTTGGCTTTGACGCTTTTATGGGAGACCTGTGCACCGCCTTGGTTTCCGGCGCCGCGCTGTACATTATTCCCGAAGAGATTAGGCTGGATCTCGCCCAGCTGGACGCCTTCTTCACTTCAAATGGAATCACACACGCTATGATGACCACCCAGGTGGCCGTCCAGTTTGCGCTGAATTATCCCGATAACCCTTCGCTGCAGTGTCTCTTTACCGGCGGCGAGAAGATGCCGTCCATTCCCCTGCCGCACTACCGGCTGTTCAATTGCTACGGCCCCACCGAAACCACCTGCTATGTGGTGTCAAAGAATGTGAAAAAGCAGGAGGAGAATATCCCTATTGGCAAACCCCTTCCCGGCGTCCACGCCTACGTGGTATCTAAAGGCGGAGTGCGGCTGCCTGTCGGCGCTGCCGGAGAACTGCTGGTGAGCGGGCCGCAAGTTGGCCCCGGTTATCTGGGAAGGCCTGACAAAACCGCCGAAGTGTTCATTGACAACCCCTATGAAGACGATCAATCCGTGCGCCATGTGTACCGCACGGGGGATATTGTGCGCTACCGGGCTGACGGAGACATAGAGTTCATCGGCCGGCGGGATAATCAGGTGAAGATCCGCGGCTTCCGCATAGAGCCGAAGGAGATTGAGACCGTCATACGCGATTTCCCGGGGATAAGTGACGTCACTGTCCAGGCCTTTGACGAAAAAGGCGGGAACGGAAAGTTCCTGGCCGCCTATATCGTGGGGGCAGATCCCGTGGACAAAAAGGAGCTGGCTGAATTCATCGCTTCGCGCAAACCGCCGTATATGGTTCCTGCGGTGATCATGCAAATCGATGCCATCCCGCTTACAGTGAACCAGAAAGTGGACCGCAAGGCCCTGCCGGAGCCTGTGGCTGAGAAACATGCCGATTCAGGCCAGGCCGCCCCGTTGAATGTGCTGGAGCAGCAGCTGGCCGATCTTATCCAGGAAACTGTACAGATAGAAGGAGTGGGCCTTACCGAGCCCTTGTATCTGTACGGTCTCAGTTCGCTGAGCGCCCTGCGCCTGGCGACCGCTCTGTACAAGAAATACGGCGTACAGGTTGATATGAACAACTTCGCCCGCACGGCAACGCTTCAGACAATAGAGAACGAGGTGCTTAAAACCCTGCTCTCCTCGGGCGTCGGCTCGCAGGAGCAGAGCTGGGCAGCGGCTCCTACCGAGCTCACCGGCCAGCAGACCGGCATCTGGTTCGAATGTATGAAAGCTCCGCACGAGACCTTCTACAACATTCCCCAGTACTGGACTTTCCCGGTTGAAGTAAATCCCGACGCCCTGCGTCAGGCGGTGATCGACGTCATCCGCTGCCACCCTTATATCAATACGCACTTTGTCACGGAAGGCGGCGTTGTCCATCAGGTGCCGGTAGATGTGGAGCCGGAGGTGGGATTCATCCTTATGAAGGATGATGAGATTTCTGCATACGCCGCCAGTTTCGTGCAGCCTTTCGATTTGGAAAAAGGCCCCCTCTATCGCATCAATGTGGTGAAAACGCCCACGGCGCTGCATCTGTTTATGGACTTCCACCACATCATCTTCGACGGCCGCTCCTGCGACGTGTTCCTCACGGAACTCACCGCAGCTCTTGGCGGCACGGCTCCGAAGCCCGAGGCATACAGTTATTTCCACTTTGCGGCCGACCAGCTGAGTGCTGATATGAGCGCTGAGAGCGAGTTCTTTGCCGGCGTGATGGAGGGTTTCGAGGAGCCTGCAGCGTTGCTGCCGGACCTTGAGCCTACGGATGAAAAGGGCCTCAGCGCCTATCTTAAGATTCCGGTGGGAGCCGACATCTCCGCGCGCTGCAACCAGCTTGGAATATCCCAGGCAAGCTACTGCCTTGCTGCCGTTTACATTGCGGCGTCAGCTTTCAGCGGCAAAGACAAAGTGTATATGTGCACCGTGAGCAACGGTCGCAACGATCTGCGTACGGCCGACACCTTCGGTATGTTTGTCAACACGCTGGCCATCTCCTCCAGGCCTTCAGGCGGCAGCGTGGATGAATTCCTCCGCCGCACCGATTCCGACTTTGCCGGAGTATTAGCCCACGAAGTTTATCCCTTTGCCAGGGTGAGCTCTGACTTCGACTTCCAGCCGCAGATGATGTACGCCTACCAGGCGGGTATGCTCACGGAGTATCTGGTTGACGGAAAACCCATCATGGGCACCAGCCTGGAAATTGGCGCTCCCAAGTTCCCGATCAGCATTTTTGTTCAGGGAACTGCCGAAGATCCGGTGTTTGCCATCAGCTACGATAACTCGCTGTACAGCCCGGAACTCATCCGCAGTTTCGGAGAGTGCCTTCAGACTGTCGTTCGCGGCCTGCTCGCCGACGGCCCGCTGGAGTCCCTGCCCCTTTCCGGCCAGGATACAATAAAGACACTGGACGGATTCAACTCCTACATCCAGAAGGTGGACGGAGAGCAGACCATTGTCTCGCTCTTCCGCAAGGCCGCCGCGGCAACGCCCGATGCCCTGGCTGTGCTGTATAAAGACAAGCAGCTCAGCTACAACGATCTGGACCAAAAGTCCGAGCGCATCGCTGCGTACATCTCCTCGCTGGGCCTTGGCCGTGAAGGCGTGGTTTCCATTCTCATCAGCCGAAGCGAACTGATGACCGTGACGGCCCTGGGTGCCCTCAAGGCCGGCTGCGCTTATCAGCCTCTGGATCCATCCTATCCTGCCGAGCGTCTTAACTTTATGATTAAGGATGCCTCGGCCGGCCTTCTCATCGCCGATGACTCCCTGAGGGAAGTGCTCACCGAATTCGATGGCCCCGTGCTGCTCACTTCGCAGTTGGATTCCCTGCCTGCGGGGAAAGCCCCCGAAGGTCCCTCGCCCGAGAATCTTTTCATCCTGCTGTACACTTCGGGCACCACGGGCGTACCCAAAGGCTGTATGCTGGAGCACCGGAACCTGGTGAACTTCTGCAGTTGGTACCGCGCGTATTACGACCTCAAACCCGGAGACCGGGTGGGCGCCTACGCCAGCTTCGGCTTCGACGCCTGTATGATGGATATGTGGCCTGCCTTAACCGGCGGATCCGCCGTGTGCATCGTGGACGAGGAAACCCGCCACGACCTGTCGGCCCTTGACAGGTTCCTGCGGGAGAGCGGTGTCACCCACTGCTTTATGACCACACAGGTGGGCGTGATGTATGCCAAAAACTTCCCGGACAATCCGGTGCTGCGGCATCTGTCCGTCGGCGGAGAAAAACTGGTGAGCATGGATCCTCCGTCCTACGCATTCCATAATGGCTACGGCCCCACCGAATGTACCATTTTCACCACCATTTTTGATGTCCAGAAGCGCGAGGCCAACATCCCTATTGGTCATCCGCTGAGTAACCTGCGCCTGTATGTCGTGGACAAGAATATGCGGCGTATGCCTGCCGGCGCTCCCGGAGAGCTGCTGGTGAGCGGTCCCCAGGTGGGCCGCGGCTACCTGGGCCGGCCCGACAAAACGGCCGAAGTCTATGTGGCCAATCCTTTCTGCGGAGAAGTTCCCTACGACCGCGTGTACCGTACCGGAGACATTGTGCGTTACCGCACCGACGGCAACATAGAATTCGTGGGCCGGCGGGATGGTCAGGTGAAGATCCGCGGATTCCGCGTGGAAACCAAGGAGGTCGAGGCCGTTATCCTGGAGTACCCCGGCGTTAAGGACGTCACCGTGCAGGCCTTTGACAGCCCCTCCGGCGGCAAGTTCATTGCCGCGTACATTGTGTGCGAAGGGCAGCTGGATGCTGCCGCTCTGGGTGCCTTTATCGGAGCGCGCAAGCCTTCGTATATGATCCCTGCGGCCATCAACCAGATAGAGCGTATTCCGCTGAACGTGAACCAGAAAGTGGACCGCAAGGCGCTGCCCGCCCCTGTGATGCAGGCCAGCGGAGACTATGTGGCGCCCGTCGGAGAGACGGAGAAACAGCTCTGTGATATCTTTGCCCAGACCCTGGAATGCGAACGCGTAGGTGCCACCGACAGTTTCTTTGACCTGGGCGGCACGTCGCTGCTCGTGACCCAGGTACTGGTCAAGGCAGAAAAAGCCGGCCTGCACTTCTCCTACGGAGATGTGTTCACCCATCCCACTCCCCGGAGCCTCGCGGCCTTCCTGGGAGGCGGTGAAGAAGGAAATGCCGAGACCGACGTCACTTCCTACGACTACTCGGCCATAGACAGGCTGCTGGAAGGGAATACGCTTACCTCGCTTGCGTCCGGCACTCCGCAGCCTCTGGGCAAACGCATTCTCCTCACCGGCGCCACCGGCTTCCTGGGCATCCACTTGCTGCGGGAATTGCTGGAGCGCACCGGGGAAGACACCGTGGTGTGGTGCCTGCTGCGCGGAAGGGGAGCCCTCACCGCTGAACGCCGGCTGGCAGAGATGCTGGTCTACTATTTCGAAAAAGACTACCGTTCCCTTATCGGCAAGCGCATCCGCGTGGCGGAGGGAGATATCACCCGCAGGGAAACGCTTCAGCCGCTGGAAGCCGAAGGCATCGATATGGTGCTGAACAGCGCAGCCAATGTGAAGCATTTCAGCAAGGGCACCGATATCATGGACGTGAACTACGGAGGCGTGAAAAACCTGGTGGATTTCTGCTTGCAGACCGGAGCACGCCTTGTTCATGTTTCTACCGAGAGTGTTGGCGGCGAAGCAGCGAAGGGCAGTCCCATGGAACCGCTCACCGAGCAGCGCCTGTACTTTGGCCAGAAGGTGGACAATCAGTATGTACATTCCAAGTTCCTGGCCGAGAGGGTCATTCTTCAGAACGTTGCTGAGGGCAAGCTGAACGCCAAGATCCTTCGTGCCGGCAACCTTTCGCCCCGTGCCGAAGACGGTGAGTTCCAGGTGAACTTCAGTTCCAACTCCGCCATGGGTCGCTTCCAATCTTTCCTGGTGCTGGGCGCTTTCCCCTATGCCTTCCTGGATGCGAGGATGGAATTCTCACCCATCGATGAATCGGCCCGTGCCATGGTGCTGCTTAGTGAAACGCCCTTGGAATGCTGCGTCTTCAACGTCTCCAATGACCACCTGCTTCCTATGGACGACATCGTGAGCCGCCTAGGCGGAGTGCGTTATGTGGAAATGGATGAGTTTATGGCGCTTATGGACGAAGCCAAGCAGGATCCCCGGAAAGCTCAGCAGCTTTCCGCTCTCCTGGCCTATGCGGAAGCCGGCGGAACCATGGATTCCCTGTCGAATCCTCCCATGACGAACTACACCATGCAGGTCCTCCATCGTCTGGGCTTCAGTTGGGACCAGACCTCCAGCGAGTACGTGGACATTATCTTTGAAATGCTCCGTGGTCTGGGCTATCTGCGGGTATAATTATGTATATTTGTTTTCTATGAAAAGGATACTTGCACTCTGTGCCATTTTGTTCGCATTGCCGGTTTTTGCGAGCAGTAGGAATATCGACATTGTCAAGGCGGGGGCCAAGGAAGGTCTCGGGAAGGACAATGCGCCCGTCATCCAGAAGGCTGTCGACAAGTTGAGTCTTGCCGGGGGAGGAACGGTTACCGTGCCTGCCGGCGAATTCCTGACGGGTCCCATTGAGCTGAAATCCGGAGTGGAGCTCCATCTCGAGATGGGCGCCCGGCTAGTCGGAATCGCTGACAAGGCTGCCTACGAGAAGGCCCATATGGTCGTGAACGGCGAGAAGTCCCCCTTCTCCTCCCTGATTTATGCATATCAGCAAAAGAATATCGCCATCACTGGTCTGGGGACCATTGACGGCCAGGGAGGCGATCCGGCTTTCAAGACGAAGGAAGATCCAGGCGGCCGTCCGATGATCATCCTTTTCCGGGATTGCAAGAACGTGGTCGTAAGTGATATTCGTCTGCAGCATTCAGCCCATTGGGTACAGTATTACACGGGTTGCGAGGGGGTCAGGGTCAGTGGCGTCAAGGTCTATTCTCATACCAATTACAACAATGACGGGATCGACATCGAGTCGCGGGACGTCGTGGTAAGCAATTGCATCTTCGACTGCGAGGACGATGCCATTTGCCTCAAGGGGCTTTCCGAGAAATTCTGCGAGAATGTCTCTGTCACCAATTGCGTCGCCGCCTCGAACTGCAACGCTGTCAAACTGGGCACCGCCTCCGTGTACGGATACCGCAATGTCACCATCAGCAATATCACCATCCGGCACGCCAGCGAGGATAATTTCCGCCGCTGGTCCACCAAGGTCGCCGGTATCACGGCTCCCGTTACCGTCATTTCGGGAATCGCCCTGGAGGTGGTCGACGGCGGGATTCTGGAGAATGTCAGCATCAGCAATATCTCGATGCGGGATGTGCAGACGCCGATTTTCATCCGGATGGCCCGCCGCAATGCGTCTCAGCTTCCGGGAGGAAGCCGGATGAAAGGCATCACCATCAGCGGCGTGACCGCCGTATGCGAGAGTATGATGTCGAGTTCCATCACCGGCGTTCCGGGGCTGTATCCCGAGGAAATCTATCTCTCCGACATCGACATCACCGCCCCGGGCGGCGGTACGGCTGAAATGGCGGCCATTCCGGTCCCTGAGTCCGAGAAATCCTATCCGGAGAACCGGTGCCTCGGCCATAGCCTCCCCGCGTCCGGACTCTACATTCGCCACGCCAACAACGTCTATCTCTCCAACGTCCGCTTCCACTTCCGCAAGCCGGACGACCGTCCCCTTATCGTCACCGACGACTGCTCCAACGTCGTCCAACGTTAGGGAACGATGCTGCGCAGGAGCATAGTTTGCCTTCTGGGGCTTCTCGGATGCCTTGTCGCCAGTGCGGCATCGGTCCATCCGAAAGAGGTCTTCGACCTGCTGGATCTGGACCGGCCGGGGCTGGAGCAGGTGAAGGCCGCGTGCAGTAGGCAGCAGTGGGATCAGGCCTCCCAGGCTCTTCTGGAATACTATCGTACGCGAGAGGAAATATATATGCCGGGTCAGGATTCGAGGGAAGCCTCGGAGAAAGACCGGCTTTGGGCCAACGATGCCCTGCGGCACACATTCCACGTGCTGGAGGATCCCGTCTGGAATTACGGCCGCGACATCAACTGGCAGTACTGGCCGGTAAAAGACATCGAGATGCGTGTGCAACTCCATCGCCAGGGGTGGTGGACTTCGCTGGGTAGGGTGTACTGTACGACCGGTAAGGAAAAATATGCCCGGGAGTATGTGTTTGAATTCCGCGACTGGGTGAAGAAGAATCCTTACAAGTCCTTCGGTGTTACCCAAAACGGAACCGTGAGCAGCGGAGCCCTCGATATTCAGTCGCCTAATGAATGCTTTGCGTGGCGGCCGCTTGAGGTTGGGATCCGCCTGCTGAGATGGGTGATGCAGTTCGATCTCTTCCTGAATTCCCGGCATTTCACGCCGGAATTTCTGCTGGAATTCCTGCGTGCTTACCATCAGAACGCATCGGTCCTGATGCAGTCGTTCAGCCCCTCCGGCAATCACCTTATTCACCAGTCCTCAGGCGTCATCCGCGCGGGCATCTGCTTCCCCGAATTCAAGGATGCCGAATCCTGGGTCAGGGCCGGCGCAGAGAATCTGACCCGGGAAATCAACCGCCAGTCTTATCCGGACGGCTGTCATTTCGAGCTCGACCCGGGCTATCATATCGGGGTCGTGGAATCGTATAATGATGCCATTCAGGTAGCCGCCCGCAACGGGAAACTGGATCTTTTCCCGTCGGAGTGCCTGGAGCAATTGGTTAAAATGACCTTGTATTATCTGGATTACCGTTATCCGGATGGAACGCATCCCTGTTTCAGCGACGCCCGGCGGCACGACGACCTCGCGGATAATGAACTGCTGAAGGATGTCAGCGGCTATTGCGATACGCCCGAGTCCCGGCGAATCCTCTGGTTCGCTACGGGCGGGAAAGAAGGGGAGGCTCCCCCGTACAAGTCTTCCGGCCACCCGGACACTGGCTTCTACACGTTCCGCAACGGCTGGACCGAGGGTAGCATCATTATGCCGGTCAAGGCGACCGAGCGCGGCATGTGGCACGCCCAGCCCGATTTCGGCACCTTCGAGCTATGGGCATTCGGCAAGATTCTGATGCCGGATGCCGGGGCCTATATGTATTCCGGCGATGAAGCCATCGAACGGGAGCGCGCCTATTTCAAGGCCACGGCGCGGCACAACGCCCTTACGCTCGACGATCGGAATTACGACAAACCTCACCCGGAGGTTATCTGCTGGGAAGGCGAAAGCGACAGTCCGGGCGAGGTCAAGTGCCCGGCAGACTGGGCGGACATCCAGCGGCTGAGCGTGCAGCACGAGGCTTACAACGGCCTTACGCGCCGTCGCAGCATCGCCTTCGTGGATGAAGTGTTCTTCATCGTTGTCGATGAAGTCCGGGGCCCCGCCACGGGCCGGCTGACCCTGCGCAACGGCCTGGGTGGCGGCATCCTCGAAGAGACCGCACGGGGCAACTTCGTCTATCGCGACGGCGACGCCGGACTGCGTATGCTGGTCTTCGGGCCCGCCGGAGCCGACATCAGCGTGGACAAAGACTGGTTCAGCGAGGCATTCCACGAAAAATCCGAGCGGCCGGTCGTCCGCGTCGACGCCACCCGATCCCCCGAAGACGGCACGCAGTGTTTTGTCACCATCATCTGTCCCTTCACCGGTTCTACGCCGCCTCCAATCGCCGTGAAGAGCATTTACAAAGGCATTGTCAGCCTTCGCGTTAGCGGAAAGGATTATAAAATCGATTATTAATACCGTACAATATGAAAAAAATCATCGCTTCCACCCTGTCCCTGCTCCTTGCCGGCCTCTGCCTGTCGGCGCAGATTACCGTTTCGCCAGATGCTTCCATCGGCCCCATCAAGCGGATGAACGCCGTCAACAACGGCCCGCGCATCAACAATGCCGAGCAGGTGTATACCGGCACCACCGGCTATTTCCGTGCTGCCAATGTGGGCTATTCCCGCAATCACGATGCGGCCGGAGCCGGAGCCTACGGAGAGCACGTGGTAGACATTTCCATCATCTTCCCGGACTTCTCCAAGAATCCGGACAAGCCCGAATCTTACGATTTCACGCTGACCGACCGTTATGTCAAGAGCATTCAGGACGCGGGTGTAGAGGTCTTCTATCGCCTGGGCCAGAGCATCGAGAACCAGCCGCTCAAGAAGTACAATATCTATCCTCCGAAGGATAATAAAAAATGGGCCCGGATCTGCGAGCACATTATCAGGCATTATAACGAAGGCTGGGCTGACGGCTTCCACTACAACATCCAGTACTGGGAGATCTGGAACGAACCCAACCTGGAATGGGACAACGACAAGTGGAAGGTGGATCCGCGCTGCTGGGCCGGTTCCCCGGAGGAATTCTACGACTTCTTCGAGGTCGCTGTAAAGCACCTCAAGGGCTGTTTCCCCAACCTTCGGATCGGCGGTCCGGCCATGTCTGGCACGGATCCGGGTGTGAGGACGGTACCGGTATGGTACGAACGGCTTCTTTCCGAAATGAAGCGCAGGAATGTGCCACTGGACTTCTTTGCCTGGCACATCTATGAGGCTGACCCTACAGTCTATGTCGACTATTCCTACCAGGTGCGCGCCCTTCTGGATAAGTATGGTTACACCAAGACGGAGTCCTTCCTCAATGAATGGAACTATATCAAGAGTTGGACGGACGACTATCCTTATTCGATGCGGACGCTGCCCAGTACGAAGGCCGCAGCCTTTGTCTGCGCTTCGATGCAGGAGGGGCAGAATTGCCCTACCGATATGATGATGTACTATGATTGGCGCCCGAGCGCATTCAATGGCCTGTTTGACCCGATCAACGACACCCCGATCTGGGGCTACTGGGCTATCTATGCATGGGGTAAGCTGAAGACCCTCGGCACGCAGGTGAAAGCTACTTGTGATGTGCCCGACGTGCGCGTGACTGCGGCCCGCGATGCCTCCGGCCATCTCGGCATCCTCGTGAGCCGCTACGTGCTGGACGATAACATCACGGCCGTCAAAGACGTGACGGTGCGCCTGGCTTCAGGCTCATTTGACGAGAAAGTCCGCTGCCACATTACCGATCCGTTCAATATGTACACCGAATACCCCGTCGCCCTCCAGCCCGACGGCACACTCCTGCTGCCCCTGCAGCCGAATTCGTTCGTATTTATAGAGTTTTAGATATTCCCGAACTTTATATAGTCCGGATACCAGCAATTCTCCTCGATGACATCGGTGCACTCGTAACGATTGCCGAAGCCGTCGGTCGCGATGACCTTGACCGAAGCCGAGGCATTCTTCATCGTGTACTTGTACATATGGTAGCAGCTGTCCTGGAAGTCGCCGTACGGCTGGAGGTTATTGCCGTTGAAGCCGCGGCCGAGCACCCCTACCGGGTAGGCGGCGGCCCACCAGTCCTGTGACGAGTCCGCGCCGAAGATGACCGTGGAATACTTGGCGTCCGTGTGGGTTTCCATTTTCTCCGGCATCAGCTGCGCGTCACCGGCATAGACGCCATTCTCATAGACCTCCACTTTCCAGTAGCTGTCGGCATTGAACACGTTGATGAACAGCTTGTCGCGGGTGTGCGGACTCTGGAAGTAGATGTACTGTCCGCCGTACTTGAGCCCGCCCCGGTAGATGCGCATCTGGTAATCGCGCGTATTCATTCGGGTATTCACGCCGGTGAAATACGAATCTACGATGTCTCCACCGGAGAATTCATAAATGGAGTAACCATTGGGGCATCCGTCGACCGCCAGGTTGCACCACCAGAACATGCCGCACACCGCCGTATGGACGTGCTCGTAGATGCCGGATCCGTTCATGTCGGGGATATTGTGCATCAAATGGGTGTGGCCGGAGAAGATTTCCGCCCGGGCGAAACGCTTCAGCAGCTGCACCACCTGGGCCGCGTGGTTGTCGCTACGTCGCAGGCAGGACATCATTGGAATGTGTACGCAGAAGACGACAGTCTTGGATGAGGGGACATTGGCCAGGTCCGCCTGCAGCCAGGCGTACTGCTCGTCCGTGAATCCGCCGTGGTATTGGGAATTGGTGGTGTTGCTGTCCCAGATGACATTGCGCATACATACCACGTGCACGTTCCCCCTGTTGAAGGAGAAGTTGATGGGTCCGAAACATTCCTCGAAGGCCCGTTGTGCCTTAAGATAGAGCGTGCTGCTGCTTGCATCGGTCGTGAGGGGACTGCTCGAGGAGAAAAACGTGTAGTCGTGGTTGCCGAATGTCTGGAAGACGGGTGCATTGATTCCGGCGCAGTGGTTCCGCATTGTGGTAAGCCCGCCGGTAGAATTACGGGTGCCTTCGTTGTAGATGATGTCCCCGAGCGTTACGACATAGCAGGGTAGCGATGCGGCGGAGATGTTGGCATTGACAGCAGGAACGGATTCCGTGCGGAAGCGATCCGTATTGGACATACTCTGGTTGTCGCTCTTGACATGGTACGCCTGCGGATCGGCCAGGGCATAGAGGAGGAACCGGCTCTCCACGGGCTGCCGTTTCAGCGTAAAATCATAGACAGAAGAACCCTTGAGCCGCCTCTTGTAGAAATCAGGACAACCGTCGGAGTTTTTCGCGATAGTCGCATCCGAGGGAAGGGAAATGTAGTAGTACCACACGTCGTCGTTGTCCGGAAGGGTATAGCTGCCGGTTGCATCCGTGACCGCCACGTCGAAGCCGTTGGAGACGCTCACACCGGAAGCCGGAGTGCCGTCGTTGTATCGCACGTGCCCCGTGACCTGCGTGATCCCGGAGCCCTGGTTGCTGCACTGGGCGTAGATGACGTGATTGGCGGAGGAGGCATTGGCCGTCCCGGCCAGCCAGTCCTGATAGTTGGCGGTGGTAAGAGGAATGCTGACGCCGTTGAGGCTGATATTGCCTGCCACGGAAATCGGGCTTGCAGATGTCCCCAGGATGATCTTCTTCGTATTCCCCATATAGTAGCCCACAACCATTCCGAGGGCGCTGTGCCCCTCCGCGACGTTCTCCAACGTGCAGTCCGCCGAACAGCCTTCGCCGATGGTTAAAGCCTGGTTGCTGAGGCTTCCTATGAGACCTCCCTGGCCGGCCGTGAGATTGACCTTGCTGCGGATATTCCCAGTATTACTGCTGCCCGAGAGTGTGTGATTGAAACTGTGGAAGGCGCAGACGCCACCGGCAGAGGAGGTGGTGGCGGTGGATTCGACGAGGATATCCCCCTCGTTGCGGCAGTTGAGGATGCGGCCCGTGCCCGCCTGGATGCCTCCGAAGCGGCCCTTGCCTGCTCCATGGATCGTAATGGTGCCTGTGTTGACGCAGCCCTCGGTGCGGTTGGTCACGTTGGCCTCCAGGTTGGGCCATCCCACGATGCCCGCAATGGTATTGTTGCTGTCGGAAGCGTCGAAATCCGCGTCGATGGCGCCGCTATTGGTGCAGTCGAGGATGCTGGTGACGTTCTGCCCCGGGGCGAAGAAGTCGCCGCCGGCAATGCCACCTGCGTTGAAAATAAAGCAATGGGTGTCATACGCGCTGCGCCCCGACGTGACCGCGCCGATGTGGATCTTGCCGGCATTAGAGCAGCCGCTGATCGTCCCGCAGGGGGATCCGGCGATGCCGCCGATCTGGTGGCGCTCAGAGTCTGCGGTGATGGTCTCAATGGCTGTGAAATCAAAGCTCAGCGCACCGGTGTTGTGGGAATCCGTGATGGAGAATCCGGTGTAACCATACCCGGTGATGCCACCCAGGCTTACAAGGGCATTGCTTATGCTTCCTATGGTAGAGGATCCTGCGGGATGATGTGCCTTGAAACTCAGGTTGCCGCTGTTGGTGCAGCCGCTGACACCCGCCGTCTGGTATCCAGCGATGCCGCCGATGGCTACCCCCTTGACGGAGGAAGTGCTGGTAAAGTTGATAGCACCTTCGTTGGTGCAATCGCTGATGGGGCCGGAGGTTCGGGCGGTGATTCCGCCGATAATGACGGATTCCGTCGTGGGTGCGCTGCGGCTGATGGTAACGGAAGCCCGGTTGACCACCTTGCTGACCGTGCCGCTATTCTCGAGGATCACGGGTGCGAATACATTGGCCTCCGGGGCCAATTCGCCGGTGACCGTCAGATTCTGTATCGTGCCGGAATTGCTGGTGAATAGGGGAGCGCCGGGATTGGCGATCGTATGCTCGTGCCCGTCAAAGACGCCGCTGAAGCTGCTCGCCGAGACTGATTCGCCCTGCAGATCCACATCCGCTGCCAAATGCACCTTCTCCTCCTGTGGGTTGGCGAGGAACACCCGGAGCTCATCGGCCGTCCGTATGACAAGCCCCTCCAGATCTGCGTAGGGATCCGGCTCCGGGTCGGGATCCGGATCTGGGTCGACCGGAACCACTTCGGATCCGGGATCGTTCCCATTCCCGGGCTCCTCTTCCGGGTTTTCCACACCGGTACAAGCCAGCGCAACCAGCGTCAGGGCTAGGAGAAATATTTTCCGTACATGCATATTTCTATAATCGGGGGCAAGTCACAAAATTAGGCCAAATCGTTACTAGCCCCACCTTCAAACACCAGGCAATTCACAAAAATAGGCTAAATCGTTACTTGCCTCTGCCGTCAGTCAAACGTCATATACGCCACCACGGCAAGATGGTCGGAAGGGCACCAGGTATTTTCATCCTCGGCCTCATAGGTCCTGCGGATGGTCCTGTATGAGGTCGGGGTCACAGTATGCGAGGCGCTGTTCTTATAGACAATGTGGTCCAGACGCCTGTCAGGATGGTTTTTCGTGAACGTTATGAAGGGATAGTAATAGCTATGCTGACTGCCGGACTGGGTTCCGTTGTAGGTTTTGTAGTACCAACTGCTGAGATCTCCTGCCGCATTGTGTGCGGCATACATAGTATCGTATACATTGGTCCAGTAGGAA
>JAEEGL014577165.1_pt1 | contig 41167 bp, 33 predicted proteins | sample 9134231 | NCBI WGS metagenome assembly JAEEGL01 (sample SAMN16246548, study PRJNA631951) | gut metagenome | biome: gut microbiome; feature: rumen; material: fiber-attached | host: Bos | place: Iran: Karaj | collected 2018-10
CAATTGTTAAATATGCCTCAAACCTTACAATTTGATGGACATAATTACATCTTTTTTTAGGATTAGTATCAAATGTTTTCCTTTTAAATATACGGGACATTCGATATTTTTGAGATTTTGTCATTTGGGTTTCCTTAGCCCCTCCAAGGACAAAACAATAAACATGAGGTGCGACAAAAAAATCAACTTTTTTTATTATCATAGTATTGCCATTGATATCCATATGCTGTTCTAGTAATACCATTACAACATCTATTAATCATTCTAGAATCTCCATTACACCATTTTGCAGCTTCTTTACTATCATTAAAAATAATATTCTTATCAATATTTAAAATTTTACTCTTAATGCTTTTTCTTCTTCTTTCATTGTTATCAACATAAGTCCAATGATATCCATAAGCAGTCTTATTTTTATTATTTAAGCAACCGCATAATGTAGATTTGTTTCCATTACATGAATTAGCAGCCTCAGTTAAACTATCATAGATTACACCAGTATCCAAGTTTATTACCTTAACTTTATTCTTATCATTAATTCTTTTAATTGCACATTTTGGACATCCACTATATCCGCCCATCCTTTCACGAGTTCTATGATTAGGAGTTGCTTGCCATTCGTAACCACATATATGGCATTTCCACCATACCTTTTTTCCACTACTCCAATAAATATTTTCGGGTTTTAGTTCACCATTTTTTGTAGGATGCCATTCTGCTGCTATATCTGGATATTTAAAAAGTAAACTATCCTTTTTAAGATTTCTTCGATACAATCCTAAAATTTTTGACATATCAGCCAATATATCTATTTTTACTTCTTTTATAGATAAATAAGCTAAAATTTCCTGTATAGCTAATTGTAAATCACAAATATTACCATCATTAATTCTAATAATCTTAGCACTTATTGTTTTTTTTAGTTTTTTATCTCTTAACCTAAATAATTCAATTCCATTTATTTTACAATTCTCATCTTTTTTATTGTCTTTTAATAGTGTATTTGCATTATTATGCCATCTAACTCCATCATATTCAATTCCTACCTTTTTAGATGGAATAAAAATATCTAATTCAAATCCGTTTGACAGATCCCTATTTTTAGAATCTGAAAAATACTTTTTTATATAATAAAATATTGCTTGTTCAGGAAATGATGTAGATGATTTTGAACAATTTGGGCATCCACAGCCTCTTGTCGTCCTTTTATTAACTGCACACTCCCATTCTTGCTTACACCAAGAACACTTCCACCAAACTTTTTTCTCACTTCCATATGATATCTTATCGGGTGTTAAATTCCCGTTTTTTGTAGGATGCCATTCTGCTGCTATATTTGGATATAATTTTGAAATATTATTATGATATGCACGAGTTAAAGAGTGATTCATTGAAGCTTTTATTCTTGAGCATTTAGGACATCCTCGCTTTAAAGATCCTGCTCGATTTACAACAGTTGTTTGCCATTCGTAACCACATATATGGCATTTCCACCACACTTTTTTATTTGAGCCAAAAGTTATTCTATTAATATCTATATTTTTATTTTTTTTATAATTATAATCTTTCATCAATTCATTATCTGTTAGCAATAGTTTTTTCATTTTAATCACTCCTTTTTAATTATATCATATATTGTTATATAAAAAAGATAGAACTATAGTTCTATCTTTGAGAAATTATCTTTAGACCCTTAGGGTCCAAAGTCTGTTAAATCAAATAGTTTTTTATTTTCCTGATTGCATTGTCGAAGCATCATCGACAATTAAAGTCATTGATATAAAATATGTCATTGCATCAATAAATTTTTTCATATCATTTAAGTCTCTAAATTCTTATTTTCTTACATAATGAGCTTCATCATTACCAATCCATTCTGATTTTTCTGCCAATATTTTTATTTGATCGTTATCAATATAATTCTTGATACAATCAGACATCCAAGTTTCTTTTATAAGTTTTTCTTTTTCTTTATTTTTGTATATTGCATAGTCTTTAACCAAAAATTCTAAACTCTTTCTATATCCTAAACCAGCTATTTCATCTAAGCCATATTCTTCAGCTTGTTTTGCTTGATTATAAATCTTTATAAATTGTGAAGAAAGATTTGATAGTTTCTCATCAAATTTTCTTTCTTTAAAGTTTATTGGTGCTGAATGATTTAGTTTTACCATTTCATATTTACTATCACTAAGAGTTTTAAATCCATTACTACCAATAGTTACTTGCTTTGTTATCTCATACTCACTAACAATTAAAGTATTGCACCCATTACAATAATCTGCAACAGATAACACTTTTATATCTTTTTCTTTTTCATGAATAATTCCATATAAATTTTCTGGAACTAAAGCTTTTTTACAACTTGGACACTCATCTATTGGAGAATACTCAACTGTTAATGAAGCTGTTGAACCATTTTTTACTAAAAAATTTTTTTTTATATTCATAAACTCTCCTTCTTGATTTTTATAACTATATATTATATCATATAAAAACTATAATACAATGTATTGATAATACTTTATGATAATTTTATATGATTATTCTAATAAATCCTTGTCATAGGTACTATTAATGGTTAAATATGCATCAAATCTTACAATTTGATGAACATAATTAGTTCTTTCCTTTAAACGAGGATTATAGCTTCTCCTTTTAAATACACGTGACATTCGGTATTTTTGAGATTTTGTCATTTGGGCTTGCTTTTGCCATCAAAGGCTCCTATTACAAATGATATACCTGCAGTTATTAAAGCAGCTATACCTATTTTAAATCCACCACCGTACATATTTTTTGTTTTACAAACATCTAACTTTTTCACACTTTCCTCCTTTTACTTTAACAAGATTTTTAAACAAATCCGAATTATTTTTCCTACTAGAAATATAAACTATATTTTTATTGTATTCAGTTATTATATTTTTTAATATAGTTCTCTCTTCTTTAGGATTAAAACTACATAATAGTTTATCTATAACTATTATTTTATTATTTGTTAAAAGAGATCTTGCTAAAATTATTTTTTCTTTTCTGGAAGCAAATTTATCTATTAAACATATTCTTTTTACTTTATCTAATTCTTCTTTTGAAATATTTCTTCCAAAGAGAATATTATTATCTACTGAAGTATCTAATAATTTTTCTTTTGGATATATATAAGTATATTTATTACTATTAATGTGTTTTATTATAAAATTACTGTTTTTATCATATATGAAAGTACATTTAGTAAGTAGATTATTATAATTATGAAATTCCTCCTTATTAAAATCATAATCATATAAATCTATAAGTCTTCTAAAGGCATTTTTAGATGATAAAAACAATCTATCAAAATTAAGTATATTATCTACTGAAGATACATACATAAGGAATAATGAATAATTAATATAAAAATCGCCTAATGAGATAAGGTTTTGAGAAATTAATTTAAACGAGACTATTAATATAATTGTGTTTATTATTAAAAATATAATATCTAATAGTAGATTATAATTAATCATACTATTATTTATTTTTTTATGACTTAATAAGTAATTATCATAATTCTTTGTTTCTATGTTTAAGAATTCTTTTCTTACATTAAGTTTATATATTATGGGTAATAAATTTATTTTTTCAATTAGTTTGGTTGTGAGGGTTGAGTAATTATTTCTTTCTTTGTCAAATAAATCAAATATCTTATTTCTAATGAATAAATGATATAAGATAGTGATAAATAAAAATAGTAATAATATATATACATAAAAATGTTTAAAATATATAAAGTAAATAAGTATTAATAGTACATATAATAAATCTATGAGTAATGTTGGCAAGGTAAATATGAACTCACTAATACAAGATAGGTCGTCTACTCTATAGATAATATTAAATGTTTTTACTTCCTTAGTGTTTGGAAGGCTAAATATTTTTTTATACATATTTTCTCTAATATTTTTATTGAGAGATACATTTGCTTTAATCATAAGTTTATTATAAATTAATAAAAATATTTTTTTTATTATTTCAAATATAATTATTAAAATAATAATATTTTTGACTGCTAATGAATCAATAATATATTTAAGTAAATATGTACTTCCAAGATTAGATATTGTAAAAAATATAGCAATAGTAAATATAAATGATAGTAATAATCTGTTACCCCTTGTAAGGCTAAATAAATACCCTTTATAGGAGTTTTTTTCTCTTAGCCTTTCTCCATTATATATGACATCAATTATTATTGATTGCCACTCAGAAATAAATTTATTCTTTGAATAAATAATATTTCCTCTTATTGGATCAAAAATATAGATCTTATCATCTTTTATTTTTTTGACAATTACATAATGATAATAATTATCTATTTTTAAGTAAGCTACAAAAGGATGTTTAATGCTATTTAAACTATCATAATTACATTCATATGCATCAGATGTAAAATTATATGATCTTAAGGTTATAACAACATTATATATTGAAGAACCTTTTTCTGTAATTTTTAGTCTTTTTGTTATGTTATTGTAATTAACATAACCTCTATAATATCTTATTAGATTATATATACATGATGATGCACAATCTTTTATATTTGATTGCTTTACAAATCTAAATATTTTCACCTCCCACATATATTATTAACCATAAAAAAATAAACTCCCCTAAGAGTTTATTAATTTTGTAAGATTTTTGCAGAATTTATTATTTCATCTATTTCATTTACTTGATTACTATAGTCTTCTTTTAAAGAAACTATAATAGAAAATAATACATAACCTGGTTTATCATTAAATGAAATAGCAGTTATTCTATAAACACATAAAGATGAATTTTCAGAGTTTCCTTCATAAGTTATTTCAAGTACTTTTCTATCTTCTAATTCTTTATATTCTTTTTCTTTATATATTTTTGCATTCTTTTTACTATTTTCAATATCTAATATACCTTTATTAAGATAATCATCTAATGATTTTTGTTCATATAAAGATGTATCATAAGTAAATGCTGATAGAATAATGTTCTTTTCTGAATCTTTTACATATAGGTCATATTCACCTACTTCTTTTTGCTTATATCCTAATTTAAAATCAAAACTAAAGTTATTAGTCTTATCTGTATATGTAATTCTTTTTGCTTCTTCTTCTTTTTGCTTTGCTATTTCTTCATTTATTTTTTTATTATATACATTAGTTCCAAAAGCAAATACAAATGCTAAGAATACAATAGCTATAAAGTAAATTATTAAGTTATTTGGTTTAACAATATCCTTTACTACATATTTATGATTAAAATATGGCATCACTATTAAGTTAAATAATATTAATAAAAATATAAGTAATACTTTTTTTGAACTCTTTAACTCAGTACTAGAAATAATATTTTTACCAAGAACAATAAATAATACTACATTTACTATTAGTAATAAAAATAAAATAACTACATATACGATTTTTGTAACAAAGAATAATAAGCTAGTTAGCTTAACTACGTCAGATAATATAGACATAAGTGGTATTAATGCTACAAATATTATAAATAGTGATGGGAATATCGTGTAATATGATTTTTTAATGCTTCCCATTTATATAACCTCCTATTCAATTATGTTATTATTGGAATCAAATTTTACATCTATAAATTTTCTTGATGCTAGAAAATCACATAAATGAACAAATTTTTGATATTTTGTCTTAGGTACTTGTAATACAACATCACTATAAGTACTTGTATTCCATTCGCCCATATGTGTTTTTATTACATCTCCAAGAAAATCTATTTCTTTATCAGTTAATGATAATTTATCTTTTATTTCTTTTAGATAATTTGCCATTAGTATTGGATGATCAAATCTAGTATATTTTTCTTCTTCAACACCTTTTTTAAGCCCATCATGAACTAGAATTGCAATTAATAATAAGTCACATTCGTCTTTAGTAAAATCTTCACTAAATGTTTTAGTTCCAAGAAGGGTTTCACCAATTTTAAATGCTACTTTACTATGTCTTACAAGTCCTCTTTCTCCTAGAGTAAATGATGGATGATATTTACCAGTTGAAGAAGCTTCTACTGAAAAGAAATAATCAGGAAGATTAGATACTATAATCTCTAAGTTATTTCTTAGTCTATCATTTTTAATACTATTAATTTCATTTTGAAAAATTTTTATCTTGTCCATAAAAATACCTCCTACTTCATATATTTGTTATATTTTGGAAGTATTCCCTCAGGTTCATCCATATAACTTGGTTTTATTTGGAAAACGCCTGGAAATTCATTACCTTCAACTAAGCAGGCACCTTTTTCTGTAATAGCTATATCCCAACCAATATATCTTATTTCTGGTATTAATAAAGATGCTTCCTTAACTAAATTAATAGCTTTATCAAAGTTAGGAACTTTAAATCCTATAATTTGCTCTTTTGTTTCTGGATGAATAGTAAAACGTTCATCTTTTTTATTAATAGCAGGACATATTACTTCTCCATTTTCATCTAGAAAAGTATACATACCACCAGAAGCAAAGTTATCAACGAATCCTTTATTACCAATCTTAAAGATTTGATTTAATACTTGGACTTCACCATTATCATCTAAGAATGTAAATAATCTTAAAGTATTTACAGCATCAGGATATAATTTTGATACCTTAGAATTTTGGACAATTACTTCCTCAACTAAGTATTGTTTGTTCTTTTTTAGTTTTTCATATAGTCTATTTGTATCTTGTACAAATTCTTTACTAACACCTACGCCACCACAATTATCTATTTCTTTTGCAATAACATATTTTTTGCCTTTGCAGAACTGTTTAAAATCTTTTTTAGTAGACTTAGATAAATCTATAAAGTCTCTACCAAGGTATTCTTTAAACATATTATTAAACTCAATTTTATTATTTAGAAAGTGATTGAATTCTTTATTATTATATTTTCTAACTATTTCATTATTTTTAGCTCTAGTTAAAAATGTTTTTCTTTGTTTACTATTTAATAAATAGAATTCAAATTCTAAATAGTCCATATATCCTGCTCCATATCTTATACCGCAGAATATAATATCAAAGAAAATAAATAGAGTTAACCTTCTGTGCTCAGACGAAATTTTTTTAGCAACTCTAAACATTTCTTTATAGTTCATTTTTAAAATAGCCTTAATTAAAAATTTTATTTTATTCATACTAACACCTACATAAATATTTTACCATATTTTTATAAAAAAAGATTGAAAAAGGTTTATATTTGTGATAATATTTTCTTGTGGACCCTTAGCTCAGTTGGTTAGAGCACTCGGCTCATAACCGAATGGTCGTAGGTTCGAGTCCTACAGGGTCCACCACTTTTTTGCAGGTGTGGCGAAATTGGCAGACGCGCTAGACTTAGGATCTAGTTCCTATGGAGTGGGGGTTCAAGTCCCTTCACCTGCACCACTTATATGAATAGTTTGAGCGTCAGCTCTTTTTTTTTACCTACAAACTGTGGTAGACAAACTCGAAACTACTTAACCATTTGGTTATATATTAAATAAAATGAGTGCTCTAAGAGGTATCTCCTTAAAAAATACGTTATCTCAATATATAAAGAAAATATACCTCAGTTATTTGATTATTACCATCAATACAATTATGATAATTGTTATTAAAAAAGCAGCTTATATAAGCTGCTTTTATTATTCTACATATCCTTTTTGACAAAATTCATTATATGCATCATTAATAGTTTTATAAGTCTTTTTAGATGAATAATTAAAGTCTATTAATCCATCATCTTTAAGTTTATAAGTATAAGCAATATCAAAGGCATCTTCTGCTTTTAAATTATATGCTTTTGCTACTTCACTTACAGATAAATTACATGTAATATCAGTTTGACCATATGTACCTAAATAGTCATTATCTATTAATTCATTATATACACGTCCTATAACTACTAAATTACCTTCTTTATCTACTTCAAATTTATGATCTCTTCTTCCTTCAGTATTTATTAGATTTGTATCTCTACCATATCCATTTGGGTTTGGTGAAAAATTATACATAACTCCTTTTGTATTAAATAAAGTTACAGAGAAATTACCATTTACTGTTGTTTGATGCATAGAACTTACAATCAATGTCTTACCTACTATATAGAATGGATTCTCTACTAAAAGAAATCCTTCATCCTCATTTAGATTATCATTAATAGCTATCTCACTACTACCATTATTTTTTCTAACTTCAATTGTATAATCGTCATTTAATTTATATGATATAGTTTCACAGCCATTATACTTCGAATTATCCTTACTTCTATCTAGATAATCAATTTCATATTTATAACCATCTTTTTTAAAGTTACCAGTGCATGCTGTAGGATCTTCATTAGAATTATTATTATTGTTATTATTGTTATTATTGTTATTATTGTTATTATTATAAATAACCTTTCTAGAATTCATTTTTGGAACTATAAATAATAATAAAATAGTAGCAAAAATAGTTATTATAAAATAAATACCTACACCAATAAGTGTACCCATTAAAGTAACTTTTGATTTTTCTTTTTCATTTTTTCTCCATACTATAAATAATATTAAACCTACAATTGGAAAGAAAAATCCAAGTATTGCCCATCCTATATATTTCTTAAAATCTTTCATATATCCTCCTATACTACTCTAATTATAACATATATAATAATTCTAATAATAAAAAAAGTATAGATTTTACAATCTATACTTTTTATTCATAATCATAACTCCATGAAATCTTAGTTACAGTTCCATTTTTATATTCAAACTCAATTTTAACTAAAGAATTCAATGGGAAGTTATCTTCTCCTGGTCTTGGATCTACATTGTAATAAGAAACTTTAGTTTTAGTTCTAATACCCATATAGATATTATCATCTACTAACTTATCTTTCATTTCTTCATAGTTATAATTACCATAAAGATAACTACCAGTTTTATTTTCAACTTTGTATTTACTAAATACTTTGTTAATGTTAGATCCTACTTTAAGTCCTCTAGACATCTTATATTTTTTAGATGTTGTTTCTACACCTACTAAAATATAATCATCATAATATTCTCTTAAAGTAACATTTAAACCATCATATCTTAATATCTTATATTCAAAACCATTAGCACTCATTTCTTCTACTTTTTTTGCCTTACCTAAAGATTTAATTACTTCTTCTTCAGGAGATGAATATTTTAAATCATTCATCTTTAAGTCATATAAAGTAAAGATATCTTTATTATTAGTGCTTAATTTTACATCAGCAAAATTTCTAAAATTTCTAACATATAATATTAAGAAGATTAGGAAGATTAGGACTATTATAGATAATAATAATTTTAATTCTTTTTTTGTTACATTTTTTTTATTCTTTTTCATATTATCCTCCTACTTACTAACCTTTTTTCTTATATAGATTAGTAAACCAATTAGTCCTAATATTCCTGCTATTATAAGACCATATTTAACAACTGTTTGACCAGTTTGTGGAATTATAACAAGTTCTGCTTCAGAAACTGGAACATCTAATTTTCTACCAGTATTCTTTTTATTTGCTATTATATTAGATCCATATGTATTACCTTTCTTATCTACTAAGAATGTAACTACATTATATGTTTTCTTTGGAAGTTCATATCCTTCTGGAGCTTTAACTTCTAGTACTCTATATTGTCCTTCAGTTAATCTATAAATTGTTGCTTGACCATTAATAGTTGTCATTTCATAATTTGTAGATGCTGAATTAACTTTATATATCTTAGAATCTGTAGTAGATACATCATCTAATGGTACATCTTCATATACTTTATCTTTATTTAATTTTTGAAGTTTAAATACTGCTCCGTCTTTTAGATTATTATATTCATCATATTTATAGAATGTGAAGTAATTTTCAGTATTATATATTCTTGTTTCTACTGAAGTATCTTCAGATTCTTTTATTCTAAATATAGTAAATCTATCACTTTCTTTTTCAGGTAATTTATAACCTTCTGGAGCTTCTACTTCTTCTACTACATAGTATGAATTAGTATCTAAGTATTGAATTAATGCTTGTCCTTCTTTAACAGTAACATTGTTTTCACCCATTGGTTTAGAACTATATTCTTCATCAACAAGAGTATTTGCAATATTACTACAAGGAGCACCAGATCTATTAGTACATGTAGTAATTAAATTTGTATCATAGGCTTCTCTATATTCATATGATCCATCTCTAATTGTTTTAAACCATAGAGCATCACCCTTAGATTGCATCATAGCAGATAAATTTGGATCATAATTATTAACCTTATATACTCTAAACTTAAATCCAGGAATTAATCTTCCAGTAGCAGTATCATACTTACCTATTAATACTTTACTAGGTCTATTTGGTACATTAGATATTTCTACGTTAATAGTATCTTTTACTACTTTAAATCTAGTAACGGCATTTTCTCCTTTTGGTAAATCATATCCTCTTGGAGCTTTAGTTTCATATAATACATATTCTCTATCTATATATGATGGTAAATATCTAAGAATTAATTTACCAGTTCTTTCATCTACGTGTAATGAAGTTACTTTGTTACTAGCAGATGTAGAATCTTTAGCAATTCTATAAGCTTTACTATTATTACTTTCATCTGGATCAGTAATTCTATTCTTTTCGAATTCTACTAAAATACAATCATTTGCTTTAGAAGTAGCATTATAAGGATTACACTTTCTATTAGCGTTTGCTGCTTCTTCAGTAGTTAAATATACTTCAAATGTAGTATTTTGATCAGTAATAATTGTATTATATTTAATATCTTTCTTAATAAATACTTGTTTTGTTGGTTTATTATCAATTAATACTGGTGGAGATGATTCAGGATCACTATCATCACAATCGCATACTTTAACAGTCTTTACTGGATGACATTCTATTTTTCCACCCTTATCTACTTTTAAATATCCTGCAGCACAAGTATTGTTTTCAGCCTTTGGTAAGATAAATACTGTACCATCTGGAACTTCATATTCTTCGATTAAATATGTTTCGCATTTACATAAATGTCTAATATTTAGACTACCATTATTAGTATGAAGATTTTGAGTACATGTAAATCCACCTACTCTTTGTCCTTCAGAACTACATCTCTTTAATACATCTAATCTATAGTTACCACTTGATGTTCTATAGAACCATTCAAAATTACTATTAGCATCAGATGAAGTACCACTTTGATTAATTGTACTTTGTTTTCTAACTCTAAATGTAATATTATCGAATGCTTCTACTTCTTCATCATTTTCAAATTTAACTTCTTCTCCTGGTGTAAAATATCCATACATATCATTCTTAGTTAAACTAACTTTTGTTGGTTTATTAGTAATAGATACTTTTACAGAATTATCTGTTTTATCACAAGTTACAGCACCACCATTATTATTTTTAGTTACTGTAAATGTTATATCAGGAACGGAAGCATAACCCATATTAGAGCATCCACTTTCTTCTGTAGTTCCACCACTATTTGTAGTATTATTTGTACAAGTACAATTACTTCCATTAGCAGCGCCACCATTAGAAGCACAACTTACTGAACTTACTTCTCTTAGTTTATATGTACCTTCTGGTAAATAATCAGCTATTATTTTTAAGTCAGAATTTAATCTTAATTCTGGATGACTAATATATATTTGACCAGTTAATTCACTAAGTGCTACGGCATATTCATAATGTCCTGAAGTACTATTATAAACAAAGTTAAGTACTCTATTCTCACTATCAACTATATTAAATGTTAACTTTTGTAATTCTTCTTTAATTATTGCTTTATAATCAGCAGAAGCACTAGCAAGTTCAGTTGTAGATTTAGTTATTTCTACTTCTGTAGGGCAGTTATTAATTCTCTTTGTATTAGAATCTCTAAATACAAGTTTTGCAGTTTCAGTAGTTGATTTACTATTAGAGAATGCGTAATATTTTGGAGTATTAGATTCTGTAATAGTATAAGTCATTCCTTTTTTAAGACCTATTATACATACATAACCATCATTATCTGATACAAATGATGAATTAGTATTATTGCTTGATGTAATTAAATCTACTACATAACAGCTCTTACTTACTCCATTTTGATCATATACTGTCTCTTTATTTGGTTTTGTTTTAACAGCATTATTACTTGAATCTACTACTGTAAATGTTGCATCTCTTAATGAAGCATCATTATTAGATGATTTATTATTCTTATATTCTTTCTTGATCCAATCAATTAAATATGGATAGTTAGTATATGTAGAACTACTAAAGTCTGAGAACTTTTCAGTAGATCTTAAAGTTATTTCATTATTGAAATAATAACTTGTAGCATTTTCAGTAATTGTAAAGTCTTCAGCGTTTGGTAAGTTTACAATACATACTTCACCATTAGAATCAGTAGTAACATCATTTGTAGTACCTGATATTGCATTAGATTCAGTCCATTCATAACATGACTTAGTAGTTCCTTCTATATCTGTATAATTAACTTTAGTACTATTAAATCTAATTAATCCAGATGGACCAACTACTCTAAAACTAACACCTCCCATAGGAACAGGAGCATTAGAATTTCTCTTAGAATTATCTACTTTCTTCCATGCTAGAAGATATCCTTTATCTCTAAATGTTGATGTAGAGCCTTTAGAACATGTTTCTTCAACACTATTCTTATATGTATTCCAATCAGCATCGGATATTACAACAGTATCACCTTTAGCATAATGTTTACCTTTGTAATCAATACCACTATTATTAGTTACTTTAACAGTAGATCTTATAATTGAAACATTTTGAGAAGATGAACCAATTAATGAAGCATTATATGCTGGAGCAATAGTAACTGTTGCAGATGTTGCAGTACAATTTCCAAGTCCAACAAATGTAGCATATCCATCACTACCAGTTGTTCTGGTAATTTCTGTTCCATTTGGATAATTTCTACAGTCATTACGATTAAGTCTTAATGTAAATCCTACATTATTTTCAGGTCTTTGAGCAGGACCTTTTACTTTATTAACTACAGCACAATGTCTATATTTAGCATTACTTATTTCATATAAACCAGTAGATCCACCATTATAATCATCAATTGATGGAACACCATTATTATTAGTTCCTTTATATGGATTAGAACTTGGATATGAACAACTTATATCAAATGATTCCATTGATCCAGAACGTGATCCATAAGTAACAGTTGAACTACAGTTTTCATAAACATAATAATTTGTATTACGAGCAATATTATTAAATGTTGCTATACCATTTGCATTAGTAGTTTGAGTATAATGTACGTTTGAATTATTCTTATCATAAATAGTTATTTGTAAGTTTCCAATAGGAGTTCCATTATCATCAGTCTTCTTAATAGCAAGACCTGCATGAATAATTCTAGAATTTATAAAAGTTTCTAATGAAGTTGATGGATAAGAACCATTTACTTTTTCAACTGGTGTAATACCATTTCCACTAGAACCCATAAATGCATGACTAGCATCTGGATAAGAACAGTTAATATCTAATGAAGCCATTGTACCAGTAGTTCCAGATCCTGGAGGATACTCTACTACACTATTACAATTTTCATATATTTTATATTTTGCATTTTGAGTTAGATTATCAAATGTAGCTATACCATTACTATCAGTAACAGCAGTATGAGAATCGCTACTATTATTTATATTTACAGCATATACAGTTAAATTCTTAACAGGTATAGCAGATGCTCTCTTTTCAACTTGTAATCCATATTCATGTTGAACAGGTGTATCCCAATAAAACTTTAAAAATGCAAATGCTTCTTGTGTAGAGTGAGTATTTTGTGGAACGAAGTATAGAACTATTGAATTACTATCTTTATGAATAACTCTTGCCTTAAAATTAAATGTTCCACCAATACCAACATCAGGAGCATTACCAATATAATCAGGCTCATCACTGTGAATACAATAAAAAGCTAACCAATCACTGTGTCCAGATGGATCTAAAGGTGTACTAGAATCTCTTTGTAATTGACTATCTATTTTTCTAAGTATACTTGACAAACTTACTCTATACGCATAGTTTGGTGCAGCCCATTGTGAAGCACTACTACCCTCATATCTATATGTAGCATAATCAGTGATATTTGGATAACTACCAGTATATGGGAAATAAGTATAAAACCAGTTGGCTTCTGGAGAAGTATATCCTTTATTATTGTTAGCTCCTATAACTACGCATGAGTCTGTGTCTCCACAATATTCCATATCGCCACCTGGGCCAAGAGATAAAGCTATACTTATTTCATCTCCAACACTATTATTAATTGGTTGGTTTATCTTAATCTTACGCGTTTCACTATTTGCTAAACTAGTTTGATGATCGTCAGATCTTGCAAATGCTCCCATTAAAGCATAATCAACTTTAATATCTATTTCTTTTATTTGTAATGGTGTTAAACCAATAACCACTTTATTATCATCGATTTCATATAATCTATGATCTAATTCAGAATCCGCATTGTTAACATAAATATGAACATTCTTCTTAATTAATTTTCCTGGTCCAAATTTTCCAATATTAATAACAGTTTGACCACTTAAAGCATCATTATTAGCATTCTTTTTACTTGTAATAAATCTCTTAAGATTAACTCTAACTGGTAAGCTTGTTATTTCTGATTTTTTCATTAATGTTTGAATTTCTACTTGTATAGGTGCCACTTTATTACTTTCAAAATAAGATGTAGGTACTTTTAAAATATTTTTATCTTTATCATATTCACAACCATCAATTACTTCACCATTATTATTTTTCATAGTAAAAACATAATCAGTCTCTTTTTCAAGTAATTTTGGATTTGTAAATAAGTTTAAATCGCCATATAGATATTCACCTTTTTTAGTTAAAGGAATAATCGAACTTGAAGCTGTAAGTATTCCTTCTGGGAATTCACTATATTCTGGATTAAATACTTTATCAATCGTAATATCTTTAGGAACTTCATCTTCATTCATAACTAGATATAATACATGCATTGTATATTCATCATTGTATGTTACTCTTCCTTTATTAAATTTCTTGCTATCTAATGTATAAACTACTAATAAAATAGCTACTATTATCATTAAAATTGATAATGCTGGTATTATAGATTTTATAAAATTTCTTTTAGATTTTTTATTACTATTTTTCATAAATACCCTACCTTCCTATACTATTACATTATAATAAAAGTATAACATAAAAAAAGTACTTTTTAAAGTACTTTTTTACTATTTATTTCGTTTAAAATTAGCTTAATAAAATCTTCTTTTGAAGTAGTAATTGTTTCTTCTGAACCATATCTTCTAAAGGATATATTTTCATTATCTTTTTCCTTGTCTCCTAGTATTAAAGTAATAGGATACTTCTTAATAATAGACTCTCTTAATTTATAGTTCATCTTTTCATCTCTTAGATCTACTTCACATCTAATATTGTTTTCTCTTAATTCATCATATACTTGTTTAGCATATACTGAATGATATTCCATATTAACAGGAACAATATTTACTTGTACTGGAGAAAGCCATAATGGAAGTATACCTTTAGTTTGTTCTAGATAGAATGCAATAAATCTATCAATAGATCCAAATACTGCTCTATGAAGAACTACTGGAGTTTTCTTAGTTCCATCTTTATCAATGTAAGTTAAATCAAATTTAGCTGGTAGACAGAAATCTATTTGACAAGTAGAAATAGTTATTTCATTACCAACAGCAGGTTTAACTTGTACGTCTAATTTTGGTCCATAGAAAGCTGCTCCACCAATATCTTCAGTATAAGGAACTCCTATATCATCTAGTATTTTTCTAAGAGCATTTTCTGCTTTATTCCACATTTCATCATCTTGATGGAATTTAACTTTATCTTCTGGATCTCTTAATGCAAGTTCAAATCTATATTCAGTTATATTTAATTCTTTATAACATTCAAGAATTAAATCAACTACATTTTTAAATTCTGATTCAATTTGTTCTGGAGTACAGAATATATGTGAATCATTTTGGCAGAATGTTCTTACTCTTTCTATACCTTTTAAAGCTCCTGATGCTTCATATCTACAATCTCTTGCAATTTCAGCTATTCTTAAAGGTAAATCTCTATAAGAATGTATATCATTTCCATAAATAACCATGTGATGAGGACAGTTCATTGGTCTAAGTACATATTCTTCATCCTCTACTTGCATTATAGGAAACATTGCATCTTTATAGTGTTCTAAGTGCCCACTTGTTTTATAAAGATTTACATTACCTAGAGGTGGAGTTTGTACATGTTTATATCCTCTTTTTAGTTCTTTATTTCTAATATAGTTTTCAAGTTCATTCCAAAGAATAAATCCGTTTGGTAAATACATAGGTAAACCTCTTCCAACAAGATCACTCATCATATAAATACCCATATCTTTACCTATTTTTCTATGGTCTCTTTCTTTAGCTTCTTCTAATTCTTGTAAATATGCATTTAAATCTTCTTCATTTTCAAAGCATACTCCATATATTCTTTGAAGCATCTTGTTATTAGAATCACCTTTCCAGTAAGCACCTGAAAACTTAAGTAATTTAAAGTTTTTAAGTTCTTTTACAGATTCTACGTGAGGTCCTCTACAAAGATCAGTAAAGTCACCTTGAGTATAACAAGATATAACAGTACTATCTTCATCCATTCTAGAAATTAAATCTAATTTATATGGATCATCTTTAAACTTTTCTAATGCTTCTTCTTTAGAAATTTCTTCCCTATAGATTCTTTTTCCATCCTTAGCTATTTTTTTCATTTCTTTAGATATTTTTTCTATATCTTCATCTGTTAATACTTTATCTCCTAAGTCCATATCATAGTAAAAACCTTCTTCGATAACAGGACCTACCCAGAATTTAGCATCTGGATATAAATGTTTTACAGCTTGTGCCATTAAATGTGCACAAGAATGATTAAGCATACTTAATCTTTCATTTTCTTTAATATTAATCATTTTATCCTCCTTTTTAAATAAAAAAAGATGGTACCTAAGGAGTGCATATGCACGGTACCATCCTTTATTTATCTTAATTAATATAACGGTATTAACCGGGATTTATTAATCCTCTTAGAAAGTAGTAATCTATATACATCATATTAGCTTACACCAACCGCTAACTCTCTATAAATCAAATATATAAATCATGTCTTTCTTCATTGATTTATGAACTAATTATAACTCTAATATTCTAACTTGTAAATAGTTTTATAATTTATACTTATATACTAGTGTTTTTAACGTCTTTACTTTATCTTTAGCATCACTTATCATTTTCTTTGAATATATGTTAGTTAAAGATCTAATTGCATCTGTTGCCATATCAGTAGCATACGTTAATAATATTTCAAACTGTTCTCTAGTCATTTCATCTATATTAACATCATCTAAACATATACCATCATTGAATAATTTCATTTTTAAGAATGGATTTTCATCTCCATTATAATAGTTATCTATAAATGTTAGTTTGATATATTCTGCTAAAGCTTTAAAACTTAATGGATAGAATCTTATATCTCCCTTAAAATAGTTAACTATTGTTCCATCAGGTAATACTATTTCTATTTCTGGATTATCTTTATTAGTATGAGGAACTATACTTCTTATGGTTTCATCTTCGATTAAATCAAAATTACATAAAGTTCTTCCATCTAATTCATCACTATATTGATCAAAGTTAATATGTGCCCAATTTATAATTTCTCTTAAAAGATTTGATTTTTCTAACATAGTTATTTCTTTAGAATCAAGTCTATAGTTATCTGGGAATACATAATTTCCACTTTTTAATTCATCAAGAGTTACAAATCCATTGATATCTCTAATTAAATTAAATATATATTCATCTTTTTCACTTAACAAATCATATATAGGATCATCTCTATAGGCATATAAATCTATGAAATCTGATAAAGATATTCCATCTATATTTTCTTCTACTTTTGCTTCTGATCCATTAATAACATCTATAAAATTTTCTACTACTGAGGTATTTAAATTACCATCTTGTAATTGATCTATTAATATTCTTTGTAATTCAGGTGGATATGATAAAAACTTTTCAATATAAAATGCTTTTAGATAAGCTATAAATTTCTTTTCATCTCTATATTTTGAATTAATTGCATCAGCATTTTCATAATAATAATCAAGAAGTAGTTCTTCTACTACTCTACTATTTAACTGTTTAATAAACGCCCTTAATATATTCATAATTTCCCCCTTAAAAGTAAAAATAATATACTATAACTTTTATTAAAAGTCAAAAATAAGACATATATATGTCTTATTTTCTTTTATTTTCACTTATCAATGTTAAGTCTTCTGTTAAATATTTAATTCTTTCTATAATTCTTTTTGCTTTTAGTTTATCTACTTCGTTCTTACTTTCTGATAAATGTACTTCTAATTCTTTTAGGTTTAGATTAGATGTAAAGAATGTTGGTAGATTATTATCCATTCTATATTGAAGGATAGGTCCTAATATTTCATCTCTAGACCAAGATGTAATATTTTCTGCTCCTATATCATCAAGAAGTAATAGATCTGCTTTTCTAGCATAATCATATTCTTCATCAAAATCAGTTTTAAATGAAGATTTAAGTATTCTTAAGAATTCTGGATAATATATCATAGCAGCCTTATAACCATCTTTAACAAGTTCATTTATCATAGCAGACACTATATATGATTTACCTGTTCCAAAGTTACCACTTAGATATAATCCTTTTACTTTATTACCTTTTTTATATTCTTTAATAAAGTTAGTAACCCATTTAATAAGAGGAACTCTATTCTTATCATCAGTATATATATCTTTCATTTTAGCGTTTCTAATATCTTTAGAAACTTCAAATCTATATCCATTCTTAATGTATTCTGCATTTTCTAATTCTTCTTCTTTTTCTTTACAAGCAACATATTTAAAGTTAAGAATACCATCTACTACATATGGAGTTAATATAAATCCTGGTATTTCATTATTAGAAAAAGATTTATCACTTTTATTACCATGATTATCTAATTCATTAGCACATTGCATTAGTTTAGATGTATATTTCATTAATTCTTTATCATCTATATCTAAACTTGTAATAATCTTTACAAAGTTAGGATTATTCTTAGCTTTAAGAAATTCAGCTTCTAAATTTATCTTTTGAGTACTAATACCTATTTTATTTATATCTTTCACTTAAAAACCTCCTAAGAAAAATCCTTTAGTAAATCTTTTACTTCATCTTCTTCTTCTTTACTTATTTCTTCTTTACTATTTTCTTTATCAAACCATTCTGGTAAGATTACATCTTTTTTCTTATAAACAGTTTCCTTTATTTTTTTACTCTTACTTTCTTTAGATGCTTGGTTCATAGCAGCTTCAGCAGTTTCTATATTAAGTCTTTTCCATTGACCTGCTATTGTTTCTATAAATGCTTTATTTAATTTATTATTATTCACTCTAAGAGCATAATCTATTAAAACATTTACTACACCAGGTTTTAAACCTACATCTACCATTAGGTCTTCTATTATCTTTAAATCTCTAGATGTTGGTTTAGAACCATTATATTTACTTTTTAGAAAGTTATATGGAGATACTGTTTCAAAAGTATATATCATTTTAGCTCTTTTACTATCTTTACCAAGAGGACTTCTTAAATAGTCTGGTTGATTTTGATATATTAATGTTGGTAATTTACCACTATTTTGATATTGATAATAATTTCTAGCATTCTTTCTTAAACTTTCTTTATCTATCATTAATCTATCATTTAATGAATTAATTATTAGATCTTTTAATTCTAAAGTATCTAGATTATATATATAAGATAGTTCTTTTATTAATTCTTCAACTCCCTTAGTAAATGTTTTCTCATTGATAGTTTCCTTTGGAAATGAAGATAATAACATACTATAATCAAAGTTATAATTTAGATTAATAGAACCTCTAGATATATCTTTTATATCTACTATATTATTTATAAATGATGTAGATGGTACTGAAGAAAACACTTCATTAAAACTTTTAGTTATATCATCATAACCATTTAAATTAATTCTAGGTATTTTAAAATATAAAACTAATCTTTCATATTCTTTTTTACCTACATTATTATATAAAACTATATTTAATATTGGATGAGAAAAGAATTCTGAAGCCGATAATGGAGAAAATAGTTCATATACATATGAATTAGAATCTTCTTTTTCTTTTATAAATGTTTTAAGAAGACCTACTCCCTCTAGTTTTTCTCTAGCTACTAAAATATCTTCTAAAGATATTTTATTATTTACCATTAATGAATGATGAGTGAATTCATCACTCATAAATTCATTTTTATCTAAGTTTAAACAAAGAGTATTATATAGATTAGTTGATAAACTACCTATTATTGGTTGATAAAGCATAGTTAAGACTTTTCTATCTGTATCATTAAGTATAGTTTTATTAATTACTATATAAGTATCTGCAGGTAAAAGACTTCTCATGTTTATCACCATCCTTTAAAATTTATTATACTTTATTTAAAAATAAAAATCTAGTTATATAACTAGATTTTTATTAACAATTATTTTGCTATATATAATCCATAATAATTATTGTTATTTTTAATATTTCTAACAATCATTATTACATTATTTGTTTTATCATTTTTAACTACTGATTTAATTTCAGCTTTCTTTATTTTCTTTACAGTTCTTCCTTTTACATTAATAACTTTTACATAATCTTTATTAGGATTACTAATATATAAAGAATTTCTATAAGGAGCTATAACATCACCTGAAATATCATTAATTCTTTCATTAGATTTTAATCTATATTTTCTAACTCTACCAGTAGTAGGATCAATAATATTTATTTTATTATTTAGGATATATACAATTGTTTCATCTGAATAAATTAATTTAGCATCAGATATTTTTATAGATGTAATCTTTTTACCTTTATCACTAAATAAATATGTATTTTCTGAATCAGAGAATTTATATACATAAGTTCCACTTACATTTATTTTGCTACCTAAATAACTATCAGAATTTAATACTTTATTTTCTTTAGTAGAATATAATATTAAAGCTTTACTAGAAGATATTTCTCCAAATAGGTTTTCTTCTCCTACTGGAACAATTATATTAGAAGATACTACTAGTTCTTTACCTTTTTTATTATATAAAACATATTTACCTTGATATTTTTCATTTGTACTAGATGAAGAATATCTAATTACTTTATAACCATTAGTATATTCAGCATATTTTTGTGGAATCATAGATTCATCTTCTGATCTAAATAATTCTTTATTAGAACCTAAATCATATATAAATAATCTAGTTTTATCACAATATCCTTTATTACAAGTAGCTTGCATATAGATACCTTTATCATTAGATTCAAGATTATAAATAGTAGTAGCTTTATCATCTGATGAATAATTATATAGTTTAGTATATTTACCACTATCAACATCATATACACCAAATGAAGAATCAGCTATTTTATTAACAAATACATATCTTTGTTCTGCATCTACTACAGAAGATACATATAAAGCATAATCACTACCTATTTTCTCCTTAATAAATGATACTCTTTCATTTACAGTTTCATCAGATATTTTAGTTTGCTTTCCTGATGAATTTAAAGTATATCTAACATTTGAATTATTAACTCTTTTAGTTATTATTAATTCCCCTTCTTTATCAGAAGATACATAACCATTAAAGCCATCTCCAATTATTTTATTAGATTCAACATTATAATAATAGTAAGCATTAGATTTAGAGTCAGAAAGTACTAAGTATAGAGTATCACCTTTAGAAGAATTAACTTCTTTAGAAACATAATAACCACCAAGTACATTTTCTCCGTTTTCATTTATTAATACATCATTACCTTTAACATTTAATGCTATTATTTTACCTTTAGCATAAACATTAATACTAGTAACTCCATCATATAATATCTTACCTTTTTTATTTAATACAAGATACCTACTATCTTTTGAATCACGTTCAGATATTAAATTATCATTAATTTTCTTTAGAGAATTTGAAGTATCATATTTATTTTTACCTTTAGTAGTAGAAATAATATATCCTTGTACTTCATTTTGTACTTTATCTACTTTCTTAAATAAAATATAGTTTTTAGATACTTCTGATACAGATAAACCATATGATTTATTACTATAGAATTTATCTTTAAATGAAGCTACTTTATCTCCATTAGCATCAAATACAGTAATCTTAGATTTACCTAGTTTATTACCTTTAGCAGCTACTATATAGTCACAATTATTATTTAAACATTCTACACTATAGTATTTAGCAGATGCTACTTTTTTAACTTTAGTTATTGTATCTACATCAGTTTTAAATAAGAATAATAAAACAGCAATAATAAGAATAATACCTGCAATAATGATTGCTAATAATTTCTTATTAATTTCCCTTTTAACTTTTTCCTTTTTTACTTTCTTAATCTTAACTTTTTCAGATGTAGATGATTCAATGTTTTCTTCTTTTATATTAGAATCAACAACTGTTTCTTTCTTTTTCATACCCTATCTCCTATTCTCTTACTCATTATAACATTTATTATTAACTATTTCAATAAATTAATTTTATTTTGAAAATCATCACTATCAGTAATAAAACTACCTGCTACTACCATATCTAAATATTTATTAACTATATTAATAGTTTTATCATTTATACCGCCATCAGCACAAATAATATAGTTATATCTAGATTTTAAATTACATAATTCTTCCATTTTATAAGAAGTATTATCTATAAATGATTGTCCACCTTTTCCAGGTATAACACTCATTACTAAGACCATATCTATATATGGTAAATACTCAATAATTTTATTAACATCAGTTTCAGGGTTTAATGCTATTCCTACTTTAATACCATATGATTTAATTAATTTAATATATTCATATGGATCATTTACTGCTTCAATATGAAAAGTTATATATTCTGGATTTAACTTAGAATATTCATTTATTTCCTCTTTTGGTTCTATGCACATTAAATGAATATCTAATTTTTTATTATTATAATCATTAATATTATCAAAATCACTTATAGGAAAAGATATATTATCTGTATAAGTATTATTTTGAACATCTATATGAATATAATCAGCATCTGTTAAACATATTTTTTTTATAACATTTTCTATATTATTTTTTTCTTTTAATATTGAAACTGATACTTTCATCTTTCATTTTCCTTTTCATTTATAAAACTAATATAATTTTCATATCTAGTTTTAATTATTTCATTATTTGATACTGCTTCTTTAACTTTGCATCCTTCTTCTTTTATATGCATACAATCAGAATATTTACAATCATAATTATTAAATTCAATAAAACTATTTTTAATATCTTCTTTAGTCATATCAGTAAAATCTAATTTAGAAAATCCTGGAGTATCTGCTACATAAGAATCACATATTTCATAAAATTCTATATTTCTTGTAGTATGTTTACCTCTATTTAATGCTTTAGATATCTCATCAGTTTTTAAATTTAGAGTACTATCTAATCTATTTAATAAAGAAGATTTACCTGCTCCTGATTGACCAGTTAATATAACAGTTTTCCCTTTTATTATTTCTTTTATTCTATCTAATTCATTATTAGTTACTACTTTATAACCAATACTTTCATAATATTTTTTACATAAAGTTATATCTAAATCTGATAAATCTAGTTTAGTAAAACATATAACAGGTTCTATATTATTATGTTCTATTACAGATATTAATTTATCTAATAATTTAGATGAAAAATCCGGATTAACAATAGAAGTAACTACTATAGCTATATCTATATTAGCTACAGGAGGTCTATTTAAACTATTTTTTCTATCTAATATTTCTTCGATAATATTATCTTCGTTTACTATACAAAAGTCTCCAGCTAAAGGAGTTATATTTCTATTACGAAATACTCCTCTAGCTTTACAAACTCTTTTTTCTTTATTATCAAATTCGACTGTATAGTCATTACTAATTATCTTGATTATTCTGTTCATCACTATTCTCTTCATTACCATCTAGTGGTTCTAATTGAACAGGTTTTTTACCCCATTCAACATCAATAGAATCACCTTTAGTAATAGACCCAGTTTTACTTTGTGATAATACTTTATTTTGTTTAGAAGCATCTTCTGTTTCTACTTCTTTAACATTTAATTTAATATCATATTCATCACAGAATGCTTGTACTTTATCTATATTATTTTTGTAATTATTATCATTTACAAAATCAGGATAAGTAGTTTCTATATTTGGAATATATAATATTAAATTATCTCCTGAAATTAATTTTTCTCCTGGAGCTACTGATTGACCTATAATAATATTAGCTTTATCTAGATAATCTGATTTATTATCTACATCTTTCTTTTCTACTATTACATTAAGTCCTTTATCTTCACTCTTTTCAAGATCCCATTCTACTTCAGTAGCATCTTTACCAGTATAGTCTTCTATTTCAATTCTATTACTTCCTAAAGATTTATATAAAGTAATAGTATGACCTTTTTTAACTCTAGTACCCTTTTTAGGTTCTGTTCTAGTTACTTTTCCTTTTTCTATATCATCAGTATAATCTTCTTTAATAGTTCCTGCTACTTTTAATCCTTCATTTTTAAGAACAGTTCTAGCTTCATTAATACTAAGTCCAGATACATCAGGAACATCTATTGGTTTGCTATTAAATATAGTTGGGAATATAATAAATACTGCTAGTAAAGCAAAGACTAATACAGAAACTAAAATAATTAATAATTTAGTAAATTTACTCATTCTTTTATCCTCTATAGATTCTTCTATTTCTTTTACTTCTATTTTTTTCTTTTCTTCTTTTTCTTCTTCTTTTTTCTTTATTTCATCTTTTAAATTAGATGTTATAACAGTTTTTTCATCATCATATTCATTTTCAGGATATTTAAATACTATTCTTTTTTCATCTTTTCTATCTTCATCTAGACAAGTTTTTAAATCATCATATAATTCTCTTACATTGTTATATCTATTCTTTGGATTCTTAGCAGCTGCTTTTAAAATAATATTCTCTAGACTCTGAGGAACATCATCTCTTAGTTTTCTAATACTTGGCATTGGAGATTTTAAATGTTTCATAGCTATTTCTACTGCTGTTTCTCCCCTAAAAGGCATAGTACCTGCAAGCATTTCATATAGCATAATACCAAGTGAATATATATCACTTTTAATAGTACTACCTCTTCCTGATGCTTGTTCTGGTGGTAAATAATGAACTGATCCCATAACTGAGTTAGTTTGTGTTAAATCAGATGCATTAACAGCCATTGCTATACCAAAATCTGTTATTTTAACCATACCATCATCAAGTATCATTATATTTTGAGGTTTAATATCTCTATGAATAATATATGAATCATGAGCAGATGAAAGTCCATCTGTTAATTGACACATAATATCTATAGTTTCAGAAATAGATAATCTATTTCTTTTTTTAATTATTTGTTTTAAAGTTTGACCATTAATATATTCCATTACTATATAGAAGTTACCATCGTCTTCTCCTACATCATATATTTGAACTATATTTGGATGATTAAGTAGTGAAGCACTTTGTGCTTCTCTTCTGAATCTTCTAACAAATTTTTCATCATCTGCTAGATCACCTCTTAATACCTTTATAGCAACGTCTCTTCCTAGTATAGTGTCATAGCCTAAATACACATTGGCCATTCCACCTTCACCAATTAATGCTTTAACTTCATATCTATCATTAATCTTTTGACCCTTTGCTATCACTATTTATCACTTCCTATCATTAAACAAGCGACTGATATATTATCTAGTCCACCCCTTATATTACTCTTTCTAATTAATCTTATTACTTTTTCAGATAAACTAAGTTCTTTATTAGCTAGTACTCTTTCTATTTGAGTTTTATTAAGCATAGAAGTTAATCCATCTGATGAAAGTACTACTCCAGATACTTCTTCTTCTACAGAGAATATATCTACTTCTATAGGATTATTAGCTCCTAGTGCTCTCATAAGTATATTCTTCTTTGGATGGTTTTGAGCTTCTGTTTCTGTTAATTCTCCATTATTAACAAGCATATTAACTAAAGTATGATCTTTAGTTATTTTAAATAATTCATCTTTTTTAAGAACAAATCCTGATGAATCACCTATGTTTGCAAATAATAGATAATCTTTAGTATAAATAGCCATTACTAAAGTAGAACCCATTCCTTTACTCTCTGGATGATTCTTAGTATATTCAAATATTTCGTCATTTATTTCATTAACATTAGTTCTAATCCATTCTACGCATGTTTTTTTATCACCCATAGTTTCTAAACTATTAAAACTATTTGTTATATGATTAATTGCCATAGAAGATGCTATTTCACCTGCTTTATGACCACCCATGCCATCTGCAACTGCAAGTAAATATTCTTCTTTTTTATTTTTTAAGATAGTAACACTATCTTCATTATGTTCTCTAACTTTTCCTGTATCAGTTAAAAAATAACTTTCCATTTATATCTCTCCTTCTATATTATTAGCTCTTAGTTGTCCACATGCTGCAGATACATTAGAACCAAACTCTCTTCTTATTGTTGATGTTATGTTATTCTTCTTTAGTATATCATAAAATTCATTAATTTGTGAAGATGTTGAACGTTTAAACTCAATATTTTCAGTTTCATTATATGGTATTAAATTAACATATGCATTTAATCCTTTGATTAATTTTACAAGTTCTAAAGCACATTCCTTAGTATCATTAATATCTTTAAGCATAATATATTCAAATGTAACTCTTCTATTAGTTTTATCTATATAATCTTTAACTGCTTTCATAACTTCCTCAATTGGATAAGCATTATTAATCCTCATAATTTTAGATCTTAATTCGTTATTTGGAGCATGTAATGATATAGCTAAATTAATATCTAAATTTTCATTAGCTAATTCATATATTTTAGGAACTATTCCACATGTTGAAACAGTTATATGTCTAACTCCAATTGCTAGTGAATAAGGATCATTTATTATTCTTACAAAGTCTATTACATTTTCATAGTTATCAAATGGCTCTCCTATACCCATAATAACAACATGACTAATTCTTTCTTTAATATCTTCTTCTATTTTAATTATTTGAAGAAGCATTTCAGATACATCCAAGTTTCTTATTTTTTTAAGTCTTCCACTTTGACAAAAAGCACATCCCATATTACAACCTATTTGAGATGATATACATACACTATTACCATAGTCATGTCTCATAAGAACTGCTTCTATTCTATGTTTGTCATTTAATTCAAATAAATACTTATTAGTTAATTCATCTTCTTCTTTAACAACTAATTTTATATCATCAAAATAATAATCTTCTTTTAACTTTTCTATTAATTCTTTTTTAATATTAGTCATTTCATCAAATGACTTTACTTTGTTTCTATAAAGCCATTCAAATATTTGAGTAGCTCTATATTTTTTATCATTAATAGATTCAAAATATTCTTCTAATTTTTTTCTAGTTAAATTATATATACTTTTCACATCTTCACTTCCATTTACAATTATACCATTTTATCTTTAATATTTATGCATTATTTGATAAAATATGATTAGAATGAGTCGAGGTGTTTACATGATTTACACGAAAGATGTAAAATATATATTAAGTGATGTATTAACTAGTTTTTGTTATGAAAATAATATAAATGTAGAAGATATATCCAAATTAGATGATATTAATAATAGAACTGTTAATAAGATTAATCCTTTAGTAGGAGGTTATGGTATTAAAGATATAACTGCTCCTGAAAGAGATGATGTATGTATTAAAGATGTTGTTGGATGGGATCCATGTAAAAAATTACCTTCTTTATTACATGTACTATCAGAATGCTATGCTGATAGTACTGAGTTATATAGAACAAGAGCTAATGAAAAGTTATCACTTGGAAAAGATAAGATGTTAGAAGAAATACAAAAATCACTTAGTTTTGAAGAAGTATGGATGGATAATATAGACGGTAAATATGTTATTACTGTTAATGGTTGTCATAGAACATCTATGCTTAGATTATTATATTTAGATGATCTATTAAAAGGAAATCTATCGGAAGAAGAATTAAATAAAAAATATACTATAAAATCTAGAGTTGCTAGATATGATATGACACTTACATATGTTAATTATTGTATGCAAATGATTAGTAATGATTTATATATTAGTATTGAAAGAAATAAAGATTATACCCCTACTGGAGAATATAGAATTGGTAATGATAAAATTGTTACTAGAGATGAGTTATTAGAAATATTTTCTTCATTAGTTAAAACTAATGGAGATAGATTAAATACAGAGTTTATTAGAGGATTATGTGATATTCCTTCATTTAAGGAATTTGCAAGTACTTATCTACCTACACTATTAAAGGAGGATCATTATGGAAGACTTAGTTAAAAAAGATAAATTAGATATTAATGATAATATAGAAGAAATCTATGAATTATTAAAAGATGATATTAAAGTGGGATATTGTATTATAAATAAAGATCCTAAAGATAAAATAAAATTATATATAGATGATAACTATAGAAGTAATGGATATGGTAAATTATTCTTTGGTAAAGTATTAGACATGTTCAATGAAGATGTATTTGTTAAAACTGATGATAGACATATGATGAATATAATAGAAAAATATAATGGTATAGAATTATCTAGAAGAAATGGTATTAATTATTATGTAATACCTAAAAAGGATTAATATGAATAAGATTGGTATTATTTGTGAATATAATCCATTCCATAATGGTCATAAGTATCATATAGATAAAATAAAAGAAATGTTTCCTGAGTCTATTATTATTTTAGCTTTATCTCCATCTTTTACTCAAAGAGGAGATGTCTCAATAATTAATAAATGGGATAAAACTAAAATAGCATTAGATAATAATGTAGATTTAGTAGTAGAAATACCTACTAAATATGTTATACAGTCTGCTGATACATTTTCTTTAGCAGTAGACATATTAGACTATTTAGATTGTGATTATCTTGTATTTGGTTCTGAAACTAATGATATAGATAAACTAAAGTATATTAGTAAAATACAATCAGAATCTAAATATAATAATGAAGTAAAAAAACTAATGAGTAAGGGAAATAGTTATAAGAATGCTTTATCTAAAGCATTAATAAAACATGGTATAGAAGAAATAGAACCTAATGACATATTAGGAATATCTTATATAAAAAGAATTAATACTATTAAATCTAATATGATTCCTATAACTATAGAAAGAACTAATAGTTATAATTCAAATGAATTAGATAGTGATATAGTATCTGCTAATGCTATTAGAAATAATATAGATAATATAGATATAAAAAAATATGTCCCTAAGAATGCTATAGTTAATTACTATACTCCATCATATTTTGAATTATTAAAATATAAAATAATATCTGATGATCATTTAGAAGAATATAACTTAGTAGATGAAGGTATAGAAAATAGACTTAAAAAATATATTAATGAATGTAATTCTTTAGAAGAACTAATAGATAAAGTTAAAACTAAAAGATATACTATTAACAAACTTAAAAGAATGTTTATATCTATACTTCTTTCATTTAAAAAGAAAGATAATGATAAAGATATTAAATATATTAGAGTACTAGGGTTTAATACTAATGGTCAAAAGTATCTAAATAGTATTAAAAAGAAGATTAAAGTACCTATATATACTAAGTTTAATAAAGATCTAGAATTTGAACTAAAAGTAACTAATATATATTCTATGATAGTAAATGATAAAGAATTAAATAAAAAAGAGTTAAATAGTCCTATAAGACTTTAACTCTTTTTTTATTACCATTTAACATCTAAACCAGTTTTATATATTAACTTTTGAATATTCTCTCTATTCTTTTTAGCTAATTTTCTATTATAGAAGAATTCAAACAATTTAGATCTTAGGAATTCAATAAAAGGTAATACTACAATCATACATAAAGATAACCCAATAGCTATTAATATATGTTTAATTGAATAATTTTTTAAATCAAATCCTAATGATTCATATATTAATGTTCTAGCAAGATAACTATCTGTTATTAAGTATACTCCTAAAATATATTTTCCATAAAAATTAATTACCCTATTTTTAAATTTTAACTGACTAAAGAATACAAAATAAGATACAGTAGATAACACTACAAAAGGATTCAGATACGATTGGAATCCATCTACAAATATTCTAGAATAATATTGGATCATTAGATGATTAGAACTAAATAACTTTCTACTGATAATAAATAAAACAAAATTAACTATAGATAAACTTGCATAAAAAGATGTTGATTTAAATATCAATTTTTTATTTGGTTTACTATTATTATTTAATGTATATTTATGAAGATATGCTCCAATATAATATAACATAACAAACGAAAAGATTGAAAAACCATTATTTAATGAATAAAAATCATTGTTTGTTATAAAAACAATTATACTAACGAAAAATAATACAATAATTATTTTTTTATGAGTTTCTCTAGAACTGTTTCGTATAGATAAATTTAGAATAGGACTTATTAAATATAAAATCATATATACAATTAAAAACCAATAATCTGTTATTCTTGGAATTGGAGATAAAAGATGTAATATATGTGTCTTAGATAGACTAACTGAGAATACAAATAATGCTAATAATAAATACACTACTCTATAAAACCACATAGAATTATTAACTTTAACAACTTTTGAAAGTTTAAAACTCTTATTGTAATTAAAGTATCCAGTTAATAAAACAAAAGAATTAACATGGACAAGAGCAAAAGAGATTATAAGAAATGCTATAGCATTAGTATTGCCTACTGAATTATCAGTTATTTTTCCATGTACCAAGAAATGACATAAGGCAATGAAAAACATTGATATAATTCTCATAAGTTCAAAATTAGATTCTCTTGTATTTTTACTTTCCATAAAACCTACCACCCACACTGTTTCTTATATAATTTAAATCTTTTTATTCTTCTTTTTCTTTGTTTAATTTTTCTACTCTCTCATGAACCATTTTTCTAAATCTTCTTACATAATCTTTCCAATATTTAAATGGAACTAGTAAACGATGTTTATCCCATGCATATAGAAAACTGTATTTAATAACACCAGGTAATACTTTAAATTTATCATATAATTCAGATGTCATTATTTCTATTTTTAAACCAATTCTATTAAATACATTCATCTTACTTGTAAATATTAAAAGTCTTCTTTCACCATCTATTACATATGCTTTTATATATTTAGAATATACATTAAGAGGAGCTCTTAGTCCAAAACTATTTTCTTCTTTTAATTTATATAATTCAAACGGAATTTCATCTCCATCTGCCATAACTATAAAGGTAGCATTTTCTTTGTTACATATACCTTCAATAGTTAATACAGGATTCTTTATACCAATAATTGATTGTTTATTTATACCAATAAAATCATATATTTGCATATTAAACCTCCAGCTATTCTTTCAACATTATAATTATAACAAAAAAAGAGTTTAAAATAAACTCTATTTCATATATTTATTAAGTTCTTTAGTAACTATTTTATATCCTTCTTCATTAGGATGAAGACCATCATTAGTATAATCCAGGTTGTATTTACCATCTTCATTAGTTAGTAAAGCAAATAAGTCTATATACTTGTAATCTTTTTCCACTGCATAGTTCTTTAATTTGTCGTTAGCCTCATTTACTCTATCAAGAACATAGTTTTCATCATGTGCGTCCCCATGTCCTTCATCTTTCCATTTGTTAGAATATGGATAAATAGATTCTATATATATTTCTGTATATGGATTTCTACTTTCAATATTGCTGCAGATTTCTTTTATACCATCTACAACTTCATCAACAGAAGTTTCATCCCATACAAAATCATTTATTCCAAGCATTACAAACACTTTAGAAGGATTATATTGATATACTCTTCCATTCATATCGTTTAATACATCTTTAACTCTATCACCATCACGCCCACTTTGTACATGATAATGTTCATTATAATATTTATCTAGATCATATCCTTTAGTAATAGAATCTCCAACAAAGACTATATTCTCACTCATTACCTTCTTTTCTTCTATTACATTTTCTTTAACAACTATTCTTCCTACAAATATTCTACCTTTTTGTACAAACATAATAGTCATTAATATGATAATTCCTATTAATAAAGTAAATACTATAAATAATACTATTTTGTCTAATTTTTTCATCTTTTCAACCACCTTGCTAATATAATAATAACATATTATTTATTAAATATTTTTAATTATTAAAGTACTTGACACTAATAATTAAAAATATTTACATCTACTCTTCCATTAATGCCCGGAATAGTTCCTTTTGAAGAATATTGCCATCCTATATAATCAGAATCATATTGACATTTATTATAGTATTGAGCTACCCAGATAGGTTTACTTTTAATTGATTGATCATTTAATGAGCCTTTAGTAAACATATATAAATTACCATATACGCCAGTTTTTATGCCCTTATTTTCAAGATTATTACTAAATGCATTAATTACCTTAGTATATAGACTTTTAGTGTAATTTACACCATTATATGACCTTATTTCCGCATCATAGAATACTGGATAATATAAATTAACATTATACTTATTAATCATTTCATAAACAAAGTTAGCTTCTATATTAGCAGCGTATTCATTTTGGGCATATCCATAAATATATATTCCATATGGAATATCTAATCTGTTTAATTCAGATATATTTCTTTCAAATTTACTATCTAATCCACATTTTGAATTTAATGATGTTCCATAGCCTACTCTTACAATTACAGCATCTACTAAATTACTTTCTTTTATTTTTTCAAAGTCTATATCTCCTTGCCAAGAAGATATATCTATTACACTTTTAATATTAGATCTAATAAGATGTCCATCATTAAAATCAAAATAGTATCTTATTCCATCTACTAAATGGATACCTTTATTTTGATCATAATATACTTTATTATCTATTATTTGAAATTCATTTCTTAGTTTATAATTATCATCAAAATACATATTATCTATTATTCCTTTTTGTTTTTCGTTATTAATATAATAATATGTAATATTATCTTCATTTATTAAACCTTGTTTAATATCTTCTGATTCATCTAATACTATTTCTTCTTCCGGTTCTTCTACTTCTTCACATATATATACAGTTTCATATTTTATATGAATATTTTCTTTTAGTAATTCATCTATATTAGAATTCTTTTTATCTATTAAATAAACAAACTTTTCTGTCTTTTCTATTATTTTTGGTTTTTCTTTAAATACTATTTCTTCTTTCTTATGTTTATTATTACCAAATAAAGAATAATAAAGATTGAAAAGAATAATAAAAGAAAATATAATTAATCTTATAATCTTTTTTATAACATAACCTCCTTTTATATTATATTTTCTTTTATTTATAATAATTCCATTAAAAAAATCATTCTTTTGAATGATTTTTATTCTTTATTCTTTTTATTTTTCTTATTTGATTTTAATTTTTTTGATTTATTATTTCCTTCAGAAAATACTACATCTGGTAAATTACCTTTTTTTGCAAAAGGCATTTTAGTACTTTCTACTTTATGAGCTTTCATTACGTGTTTCCAAGAACTACTATCAAAATCTTTTGATTCTTCTTTATAAAGATCTACTGAATCTTTTTTATTTCTTTCTGAAAGTGAATCATACATTTTAGCATCCATTCTATCTCTAACAGTAGTTAATTGTTCTTTAGAATATTTAAGGCCACATGGATTATAACTATATGAATAATCTGGATTTTCTACATAATCTAAAGATGAATCATACATACCTGATATTAAACAAGGTATAATGACTGGGAAAAAGTCTGCGATTCTATTTTTAGGATCATCAGCTATTCTTTCAAATAGTATTGGAAATGGAGGATATAAACTATCTTCACATTCTTTTACTTCCATATATCTTTCTGGAATGGTTATAAAATAAGCTACTTCATCTTTTTTTAATCTTAATAAAAATTCATCATTATTTTCAGAAGTAATTCTAACTAATGATTTATCTAAACTAAAATTTCTATCAAAGAAACATATTCCTTCTGAAAATATTTCAGAATAATTATTATTTTTTGTTTTAAATGCATATATTACTGTTCTCATATTAGTCCTCTTCCTATTTTAATAAATTGTTAAATGTCTTTTTATATCTATTCATAATAGATTCTAAATTATATTCCTCTTTTATTCTTTCTTTTGCTTTCCTACCATATTCTTCATATTCTCTTGTTTTAAATTTATCTACTTTATCTAAAATATCTCTAAGCATAAAAGCTTCATCAGTAAAATAAATACAAGAGTCTTTACCAACCTCTTCATTATATTCATTTTTATATACTATATTTATATCCGTAGTTGACAGATTTTCTAATAAAGAAGGATTTATACCTCCCTCTTTATGACCATGTATAATAGCCTTTGCAAATACCCTAAGTCTAGTTATAATATCTTTATCATAAATAGTTCCAACAAATTTAATTCTTTTATCTTTGTTAAAGTTTGTTGTTTTAAGTAATCTTTCATAGTATTTATTCTTAGTGATATCTGATACTATTACTAAATCTTTATTAGTATCACTAAGCATAAATTCTTTAATTATTAATTCAATATTATTCTTAGGAATAAATCTTCCTACTACTAAATAATATTCCCTTTTTCTTATATTCTTTTTTTCCATAAAGAGTCTTGTTTTCTTATCTAAATCTTTTATATCTGTAATAGTAGATCCAGTAGGAATATATTTAGTTTGAACATTATATTTATCCTTAATATAAGATTCTACTATTCTACTATCACATATAATTAAATCAGAATATTTAACTACTCTCTTTTCTGAATATTTTGTTACTTTTCTATTTATCCAAGATTTAGAATCTACTAATGATTCAATACCACCTGGATTAGTTATGATCTTAACACCCATTTTATTTAACTTCTTGTGAATAAAAGGAAGAACTACACCTCCTCTTACACCAAGTAAATAAATAATAGTGTTTTTCATTTTTTCTTTCTTAATCAGATTTGTGTAATATAAAAGTGCCCTAATGACAAAACTAAACATGGTTAACAAACCATGTTTAGGTATAAATATTTGCTTACATATTACACCATTTCTAATTTCGATATTACTTTTCATCTTATATGATAGTTCAGGAACATAAAATCTAACATCATCATCTTTATAATTATTAATTAGATTAGTTACAAATGTTTCCCAACCGCCATGATTCTGATCATAACCTTTAGAACCAATTATAATAATATTTTTCATTAATTCCTCCGTCATTAAAAGGATATTAGAATATATTCTAACAAAAATATCAAAATAAATATAGTGTTTTATTCAAAAACCTTTAAAATTATATCTTTTGTAGCATTTTTATCATATTCTTTAGCAGTTTCTTTAGCTTTTAATATAATTTTATTAAGTTTTTCATTATTTAATTTAGTAAACTCAATAAATCTATTTTTCAAATCAATTGGATCCTTACTCTTAAATGTAAATCCATTTTTATTATTTTTAACATAACTACTTGGACCATAGTTATCGGATGCTATTACAAAGCATCCACATGACATAGCTTCAAGTCCAACAAGTCCAAGACTTTCACTTCTCCTATAAGTAGGAAATATAAATACATCTATACTATTATAAAAGTTTACTAAATCTTTAGATTCTAGCATACTTCTAACTTCAACATATTTTTCTAAAGAAAGTTCTTTAATTAAAGAATTTAATTTATTTTCTTCAGATCCTGTACCTACTATTAAGAATCTATAATTACCAATCTTGTTTTCTTTTTCTAGTTCTTTTATAAATCTTAAATAAATATCATATCCTTTATGTACTTCTATTCTAGAAGCAAATCCTACATAATTATATTTACTATTAAGATTTAATTTTTCTTTTGCTTCTTCTTTATTAGAATCAACATAAAAGTTTGTATCTACTCCACCAGATGGATAGATAATAATATTATTTTCATCATAATAGTAGTTATCTACTATTATGTTTTTAAAATATTCTGATGGAACAATAATCTTATCAGCATATTTTATATATCTTCTTGTCTTTTTTATATATTTAAAATCACTCTTTTTATCATCAATAATATCATTAGTATGAGCGTTCATAATTAGTTTAGTATTCTTAGTAGTTAATCTAGTAAAAACAGCTCCGAAAGATGTATTAGCTATATTATGAACATATATATAATCGTAATTATTAAATAAGCCTTTAATAATTACTCCAATATATAAGTTAAGGTATGCTAATAATCTTTTAAATCTATTTTCTTCTTTATGTACTACACATAATTCAACATCATATTTTTTATCAAGTATATCTTTTACATTTTTAATATATACTCCATAATACTCATATTTTTTAGATGGATAAAGATTAGATACTAGTAGTATTTTTTTTTTACATCTTCTTTTGCATTGCTAGAAATAATATATAGTGTAGATAATAATAATGAAATTGATGGATATATTAATACACTACCTGCAAATATAGATACTATTACAAATACAAGGTATGAGAAATAGTATACTTTTTTAAGTTCAGTTTTTCTATGAATAAAGCTAAACATAATAATAAATACAATACCACCAAATAAACCAGTAGTAGCAAATATATCAAATATATCTATTCTTGTATATTCTCCTAATGCACTCTTTCCTAAACCATACATAATAGTTTCATAACCATTCTTAAGAAGAGGTCCCATAGCAGCATCTATTCTTGTTATACCACCAGAGAATATAATATTATCAATTGTTTTAAATCTATATACATCTCTAAAAGAATGTATATTTAAAGCAATAATATCTGCTTTAATATTGCTATAAAATGGAGTAAATCTAATAAATAATACATATAAACATACAAATACAAATATTAAGGCTAAATATTTTAATTTATCTTTAAAATCGTTATATATAATTTCATATTTATATTTACTAACTATAGATATAAGTATAACTATGAAAGATCCAATAACAATTAATTTAGTACTTATTAAATAAATACATAATAAATAAACTAATGCAAAACTTATCTTTAATATATAATTTTTAGATTCCATAATATAATTTAATACTATTGGTAATAATCCTACTAATATTACACCAATTGTATTTAAATAGAATCTATCTATTTTAAATATATACATAACTATAAAAGTAATTATATATAGAGCATAAATTTTTAAAATAAACTTGTCATTAATTTTTTCATTCTTGTATTTTGAAAAGAAAAACATTAATATTGGCAAATAGAATATTTTTAATACATTAACTAACTCAGTATAAATATTAAGTTTTCTCATGAAATAAGAACTTAATGCTAGAATAAAATATATTAAAAATATAAATAATAGTTTTCTATCATCACGTTTTCTAAGTAAATATATTAGAATAACAAAAAGAAATAATCCTCTAATAATATAGCTAATATAAATGGGAATATTAATATATTTATCCTGAAAATATGATATTAAATCTAGTATAGGACTAAACATTAAAAATAATAATACACATTTATCAAAAATCTTTCTTTTATCCATGGTAGCACCTCCTACCAATATTATATCATGTATTAATTTTTTTTAAATAAAAAAAGTTTTGCAAATTGCAAAACTTATTGTGCTACGTTTTCTTCAGGATGTAATGATTCTCCTGCTAAAACTTTTCTAATAGCTTCCTTAGCTTCGTTTACAGAACTTTGGTTAGGATATACAACTGATAATTCAGTTGAGCCAGAAGAAAGTGTTGTTGTTCTTCCTGTTCCACCTACTACATTCTGTGATTCAAATTTCCAAGGTGTCAAATCATTTAATTGAAATTTTACTAATGCTGCAATTTCTTCCATCTGCATATCAGTCTCAAATGTTCCATTTACAGCATTAAGAATATCTGTATAGTGAGCAACCGTATATGTATTAGTAGACATCTTATCAAATAATGCTTTTAATACCTTTTGTTGATTTATATTTCTTTGCATATCACCTTTAGAATAATGATATCTTTCTCTTGCAAATGCTAAAGCACATTCACCACCAAAATGGTTTTCACCAGGTTCAATCCAGCATCCAGCATTTGTCCATGCTTTAAATCTCTTTTTAACTTCTGGGTCTTCTTGAACAGTTATTCCGCCTACGGCATCAACTAAATTAATAACAGCTCTGAAATTAACTCTTGCATAGTAATCTGCTTTAACTCCCATGAAATCCTCTACAGTAGCTTTTGACAATTCAAGACCACCAAGAGAACCAGCATGTGTAAGTTTATCTTTTCCTCTATATCCATGTAGTTGAACATACGAATCTCTTGGAATACTAACTAATAAAATAGTTTTAGTGTTTGGATTAACAGTTATTAACATATTAACATCACTTAAACTTTTTTTAACTAATGTATTTCCTCTTGTGTCAATTCCACTTAAGAATATAATAAATGGTTTAGTAGTTATTTCATCAACATTTGCTTTCTTTTTACTTTTTTCTTTCTTTACATAGATCTTTATTGTATCTATTATTTTCAAGTGTTTACCATATTCAGGATCATTATCTGTAATTGATTGATAAATACCAGAGTTTAATATTACAACTTTTTCCATTTCAGCTAATTGTACTAATGTATCTGCTAAAGATTCAGTTTCCTCGATTTTAGCATTAGTTTTCTTTTTAAGGTTTTCTTTCATTTTATTATAATGTTCAGTATCAACATTATAATAAATTATCCCCCCATTTAATTCTTTAGATGATTTAATTTTAGAATCAAAGTTGGTAACAAGATAAAATTCATCCACTTCATAGTCCTTCATTAAATTATCTTTTAAGAATTTTTGTGTCTTTCCAATATATGAAATACCAAAGAATTCTATTACTGTTAATAATATGATAATTAAATCAAATAGTATTAATAGTACTCCGGCTTTCTTTTTATTAATACATACAAGGGCATATATTAATTCTATTCCACATAATACTAATGCACCAATTTTAAAATATTTCATTGGAAGCATATCTAATTCTAATATTTTCTTTAAGAATAATACTGTCATTACAATAGAAACTAGTAATATTACAATAGATATAATTTTAATAATTCTATTTGCTATTATTCTTTTTTTGCTCATTTTCTTGTTATTCTTTTTCTTCTTTTTCATTTTATAAACCTCTATTCTATAGTTGTACTTTTATCAGTTATTTGAACTTCTATATATGTTCTACCATCTGAAACCTCAAGTTCATCACCATCAGCATAAGTAAACTTTGTTTTTGCCTTTCTATCTTTTTTACTCCATTGAATAGGAACTGCATATCCATTAGTTATATAATATCCATCTCCAGATCCAGTAGTATGTAAATTCCAATAATAACCATCATCTGTTCTGTTATAAGTTATTTTTTGGACAATAATATTCTTAGTAGTGAATTCTTCACCAGTATAGTAATCTGTAGTTCTTCTATCATTTACTATTCTTGTATACATTCCAGTATCTGAATTATATTCAAATACATTTGTTACAGATCCATAAGGAATCTTTACTTTATTTGCAGGTATTGCATCTTTTCTTGTACTAAGATCAACATCTACAACATTATAATTTAATAAAATAGTATCATCACTTTCTAGCGAATAACCTTTTTTATCTTTTGCATAATCACGTACTTTTTGAGTTTGTAAGTATACAGTATGTTCAGAGTCAAGATGAGCAGGATTATCTCTCCACATTCCACCTTCACCTACTATACCTTGAACATAATCAATTATTTTCTTTTGCATATCATCTTTTGCATAATGACTCCATCCAAAAGCTACGAATATTGCATCAGATTCATATGCATAATCTAGCATATTATGTCTTGCGCTTCTTATTGTTCCAATTTTAGTATCTTCCTCATCTTTAAAGAAAGCAATTAATCTCGCAGTATATCCTTCAGTAGGAATCTCATAAAGTAAATATGCTTTGTTTAATCCAGTCTGAACCTTAACAGCCACTGGAGTATTATTAATAGATATAGCTAAAGGTCTAGTTTTAGAATTAACATCCACTATATCTACCTTGGCTTCTATTTTAGCCTCTAGTTTTTTACCTTTTGGAGTCTTTTCTCCACCTTTTAATACGAAGTTATAAACTCCATAAACACCAAGTGCAATCACAAGAAGTAATATTAATATTAGAGTAAATAATTTTCTTTTATTAATTTTTCTCTTCTTCATATAACACCCATCTTTCCTATTTTTCATTATAACAAAAAATATATTATCCTTCAACCCTAATGTCAAATAAAAAACTATCAAAAATGATAGTTAATTATATTACAATTTTTCTACACAATCAAATGCTGATTTAATTACATCGTCCATGTCATAATACTTGTATTCAGCAAGTCTTCCACCAAAAATAGTCTTTTCTTCTTTTGATGCAAGTTCTCTATATTGTTCTGCTAATGCATTATTTTTATCATCATTAATTGTATAATATTTTTCCATACCTTCTTTATAGTCAGCTGGATATTCAAATGTAACTACAGTCTTTGGACTAGTAGAATCAAATTCAAAATGTTTATGTTCAATTACTCTAGTATAGTCTACTTCATGACCAGTATAATTTACTACAGCATTTCCTTGATAATTAGCTTGTTCTAATACTTTAGTATCAAATTTTAAACTTCTCCATTCAAGTTCTCCAAGTGAATAATTAAAGTATTCATCAATTGGACCAGTATAAATTACTTTGTCTGCTAAAGAATTTAATTCTTCTCTATTATCAAAGTAATTTGTATTTAATCTTACTTCAATACCTTCAAGCATTCTTTCAACAAGTAATGTATAACCACCTATTGGAATACCTTGATATTTATCATTAAAGTAATTGTTATCATATATTAATCTAACAGGTAATCTTTTAATAATAAA
>JAEEGL017023931.1_pt1 | contig 41164 bp, 33 predicted proteins | sample 9134231 | NCBI WGS metagenome assembly JAEEGL01 (sample SAMN16246548, study PRJNA631951) | gut metagenome | biome: gut microbiome; feature: rumen; material: fiber-attached | host: Bos | place: Iran: Karaj | collected 2018-10
GAGCTTTAACGTGGGCAAAACGTTGGATATCTAAAGATATAATATTAAATAACATCATTATATTTCCTCCTTATATATTTTTACGTTTTTAGGATAATCTAACTCAAGTTGATTAAATAAAGACATCATATTAATAATTAACGTATCAATTATTTCATTATGTTTAAGTATTTCAATAGTTACTTTATCTTTATTATCAGTATATTTAATTGAATTTTCATCTAATCTTAAAAGTGCATTCACTGTTGTATACATAATAGATGAAACACTAGCACATACTATATCATTACCATTTGAATAATTAGCATGTCCTGAGATTGTAATTAGATTTTCCTTAGAATTAATTTTAATCATAATTAACCTTCGATTTTAACTACTTTTAATTTAGTATATGGTTGTCTATGACCTTGAGTTCTTCTATAGTTACTTTTAGAAACATATTTGAAAATTCTAATTTTCTTTTGTTTTCCATGTTTTAAAACTTCACAAGTAACTTTAGCTCCTTTAACATATGGAGTTCCAACTTTTTCACCAACACTAACAACTGTATCGAAATTAACTTTAGAACCTTCTTCAGCTTCTAATTTTTCAACGAAGATTTCAGAACCTTCTTCAACATAGTATTGTTTTCCACCAGTTACGAATATAGCTTTCATACTTTAACCTCCTTTAATTTTTTTGAAGACTCGCCATTAAGGTGACTTAAAAGTACTTATAACCTTCTCTGTGCGGTTCGTAAGAAAGACTTACAAACAAAAAGATAATACCAAAATAATGCCATTTTGTCAACGTTTTTAAGTTTTCTATAAGCATTCTCGAATAAAAATTGATATTAGTAATATAAGAATTATCCACATTATAACGAAACAATATTTAAATCATTTTTAAACTAGCGGAATTCCGCTAGTTTAAAATCAGGATTGAATAATTCTTCCCATAAACAATAAAAATCAAAAGAACTCTTATTACTCATCCATTTAATTATTACATCGCCGGGATTATTAGAATTTTTATACCTAGCTAAATCTGAAAGGTAAATATTTACTATATTGCCCTTGCTTTAACTCTAAGGTTCCAATTTGGAACCTTAAAATTGTTTTACATTCTTCATTTGATAATTGAAAATAAAAATCTTCAGGAAACCTATTTATATTTCTTTTAACTGCTTTATTAACATCTTTAGTTCCATTCTTACAATTAAACAATCTAGCAAGGTCACTGTCTAACATTACTTGTTGACCTCTAATTTCATAAATTAAATTTTGAATATTGTTAGTTTCTAATTCATATTTCATAATATTACCCCCTGTCAAATTAAACAACTAAACAAATTATCTTTATATGCAGTAATTATATTATACATATGTTCGTAGTCAACTTTTTTTATAAATTATCAAATATAAAAATGAATAGGTTTTACCCTATTCATTTAAATAATTAATTAATATAGTTTTTAGTCTTTCAATTCCTTGATCACTTAAATGTACTTTATCTTTATGTAACATATTCTTATCTTTAAGTTCATCATAGAAGTTTAGAACTTTAGCATTGTCTAGTTTATCAATACTACTTGTAAATGATACAAAAGTAATTTCATATCCATCAAGTGTTTTAAATAGCTCATCTATCTTTTGTTTAGAAACTTTAAATGTATTATCTAATACAAATACTAATCTATGATTTAATTTCTTATCAGTCTTAGCTTTCTCTATATCACTAACTAAAGTTTCAAAATCATAATCTTTATTAGTAATTATATTAGTACTCTTAATATCTTCATTTAGTTTTGGATAAACACTTATAAGTGAAGAATTACCAATAAATGTAATACGTTTCTTTAATACTTCATCACGTTTCTTTTGTAATTCTTGAATCTTTAAATCATATTCACTCTTATAATCATTATATAAAGTTTCATAAATAGCATTAACATATCCTGTGATACCAGAAGATGTTAAATGTATTCCATCTTTATAGAAGTATTCAGTATGATCTTTACTAATATTCTTCCAATCAATGATTTTTACATTTGGATATCTATTAGGATAATCATATATATCTTTAGCTACCTTAGGAACTTGATAATCATTTACTATACTTAACCAATAAACTTTTTTATCTTTAAGTTTTTCCATAATTACATCTGTATTCTTACAAGAACCATTAGTACCTAAATTCATAATAACTGTGTCATAAAGTTTACCATTATTATTAATCTCATCTAATAGTCCAGGTAACTGACAATCAGTACGAGACACTTTACCATCAAAGTAACCATTAGGAAATTTCTTATATAAACCAGGAACAGCACCTAAAAGAACTGAATCCCCTATTCCTGTAATCTTCATACTTGTAATATATTCACCAAGTCCATCTGAAGAATTAGTTAACTTTTCTAATTCTTTTTCCCAATTTTCATCCTCTTGTTGAAGTGATTTCATTTGTTCTTCGTTACTTACATTAATAAGTTCTTCATTTTGTTTTAGTTGTTCTTCAAGTCTCTTCATTTCTTCAACGTTATCACTTTCAAGTGCAAATATTCTTGCACCCATAACAACAAATATTAGCATTACTGCTACTAATAAGAATTTAATTATCTTAACAAGTCTACCTTTAAAGTTTCTATTAAATATAAATCCTAAGATAATTGATGCAATCAATGTAATAGATACAATAAGTAAATATTTATTTGGATAATTATTAACAGTTACATAATAAATAACTGGATATTGAATTAAATATACTTCATAACTAATTGATGCTAAATATTTAACAATTGGTCTGCAGAAGCTATTATTAATAATAATTGAATAATCTATTAATCTTAAAGTTATTACTGAAGTAGCAATCATTGCAAATATAAATAAATTACTTGAAGAATCAATACTCATAAACATATATACAAGTACACCCGTAAGTATTATATAAAAAAGCATTAAAAGAGGTCTTATTCTAAATCTCTTCTTAATAGGTATTCCAAAGAATACATGAATAAATCCTAAAGTAATACCAAACATATAAGAGTAAGCTCTAGCAAATGTATCATAATATGAAATCATTATTCCTTTACTTACAGTTACATGAGCAAAATAAACTGCTAAGAATACAGATATTAAGGTAAGTAAAAATACCGATAATCCTTTACTTACACTCTTACCAATTTTCTTAAATAATATAAATATAAATGGAAATACTAATTCATATTGAATAAGCATAGATATATACCAAAGATGTGTTAAAGGTGAATTAATACTCTTAGTAAAATAATCTACATTAGTGCTTATTTGCCAAAAATTATTATAATTAAGTAATACTGACTTAACTTCTAGTTTTAAGTTTAACCAAGCTATATCTTGAAAGAACTTAGATATATATACTGTAACTAATAAAACCATTACCATAGGTACATATATATTAAGTATCTTACCTTTATAATACTCTAAAATATTAAATATATTTTTTCTATAGTTTTTAATACAACCTAAGTATCCAGACAAAGTAAAAAATAAACAAACTGCTAAGTATCCACCCTTTATTAATCCTAAGTGAAATAAAAATATACTTATACAAGCAATAATTCTTAATAAATCTAAATGTTTAAAATATTTTACTCCGCTCTTTGCCATACTTATAACCTCAATATAATTATATAAAAATAAGATTAATTTATAAAGAATAAAAAAAGATATTTCTATTTTTTCGAAATATCTTTTAACTTAAATAATATATTCATAGCTTCCATTGGAGTTGTATGCATTGGATCAATAGTATCAACAAATTCTTTTAATTCATCTTTACTTTCAGTTTGTGTAAAGTCCATACTTATTTGTTCAACAAAAGCATCTTTTTTCTTACTGTTAGAACTTTCATATCTCTTAAGAATAGTTTCACTATTTTTAAGTAACTCTTCAGGTAAACCTGCAAGTCTAGCAACATGAATACCATAAGATTTATCAGTTGCTCCATCACTTACTTTATGTAAGAAAACTACATTACCATCTTTTTCACTTGCTTCAACATGAACATTCTTAATTGATTTAATCTTTTGATCTAAATCAGTTAATTCATGATAATGAGTACTAAATAATGTCTTACATTTTATCTTAGTTGATACATATTCAAGAATTGCTCTTGCTAAACTCATACCATCATAAGTACTTGTTCCTCTACCCAACTCATCAAATAGAATTAATGATTTATCAGTAGCATTTTGAATAGCATTATTAGCTTCTAACATTTCAACCATGAATGTAGATTCACCACTTACTAAGTCATCACTAGCTCCAATTCTTGTAAATATCTTATCGAATATTGGCAAACTTGCTTCTTCACAAGGAACAAAAGATCCCATTTGTGCCATAATAACAATAATAGCTAGTTGTCTCATAAAAGTAGATTTACCACTCATGTTAGGACCAGTAATTAGAAGTGTATTAGTATTTTCATCCATAATACAATCATTCTTAACATATGCATTACCTGATACTACCTCAACAACTGGGTGTCTACCTTGAATAATTCTTAAATTATTTTCTTCATTTAATGTTGGTCTTATTAAATGATATTCTTCACTAACTCTAGATAAAGAAACATAAACATCAATGCTTGCAATCAAGTCAGCAGTGTTTTTAATCTTAGCGATATTTTTCTTTAATGTTTCTCTAATTTCACAGAATAAATTATATTCAATTTCATTTATTCTTTCTTCAGCATTTAAAACAAGTGCTTCTTTTTCTTTTAGTTCTGGTGTAATAAATCTTTCAGCTCCAGTTAAAGTTTGTCTTCTTTCCCAGTTAAACTCTTCTTTAACGTTTTCAAGTTGACCTTTAGTTACTTCAATATAGTAACCAAATACTTTGTTATATCCTACCTTAAGATTTTGAATTCCAGTACGTTTCTTTTCTTCTTCTTCGATAGACGAAATAAAGTCTTTTCCACCTTTTCTAATTACTTTAAGTTCATCTAATTCTTTATTATAACCACTCTTAATTAAGTAACCTTCTTTAATACCAATCGGAGGTTCTTCATAAATAGCATTTTCAAGTAAATCAAATAACTCTTTATGTTCATCTAACTTAACATCAAATTTAAGTTCTTTAATAATTCTATTAATATCAGGAAGTATTCCTAAACTCTTCTTAATTTGAAGTGCATCTCTTGCATTAAATTGTCCACAAGAAACTTTACCACAAAGTCTTTCTAAGTCATATATTTCATAAAGATCACGAGATAACTCTTCTCTTAATAAAAATTCATTATTAAGTTTTTCTACGATATCATATCTTTTATTAATCTCGATTTTATCTTTAAGCGGATTCATTAACCAAGATTTTAGTTTTCTTGCACCCATGGCAGTCTTAGTCTTATCTAAAAGCCAAATTAAAGAATACTTTCTATCTTTTAATCTTAAAGTTTCTATAAGTTCAAGATTTCTAATCGTATGAACATCCATATCAATGTAATCATCTTTATTAATTATTTTTACACTACCTAAATGAGATAAATCTTTTAATTCTTTAACTCTTAAATAATATAGTAAATGTTTAACACCATAAGAGATTCTATCATCTTCAATATCTTCATAGATAGACTTATATTCATCTTCTAAAACGTCACTAGAAATAGATACATTTAGTCCATAGTTATTAATAAGTATATTTAGTTTATCTAAAGGATATTCTTCTTGTACTACAAGTTCTTTAATATTTAAATTAATAAGTTCTTTTCTTAAAGCCTCATCATTATATTTAATATATTCTGAGTTTACAGAACCAGTAGATAAATCTATATAAGTAAGTAAATATATAAAACCAAAATCAATTAGACCACCAATATAGTTAAAGTCTCTTTCATTTAAGTATTCTAAATCTACCATAGTACCTTTAGTAATAACTTCAATTACATCTCTTTTAACCATTCCTTTAGCAGTCTTAGGATCCTCTAGTTGTTCACATATAGCAACCTTATATCCTTTACTTATAAGTTTTTCTATATAAGTCTTAACTGAATGATGAGGAACACCACACATAGGAATTCTTTCTTTAAGTCCTGCATTCTTACCAGTTAAAGTTAATTCACATTCTCTAGATACAAATTCTGCTTCTTCAAAGAATATTTCATAAAAGTCACCAATTCTAGAAAATAAAATACAATCAGGATATCTATCATGTATTTCAAGTAGTTGTTGCATCATTGGAGATAATTCATTTCTATTTACATCTAGTCTATTCACTTTTATCACCTTTATTTACTATTATATAAAAATAAGATACTAAAAACTAGAAAAACTTTTTACAAATATTTAATTTCTGAGGGGGTCAGAACATTTTTTAAAAAAATTTCGAGTAATTTAAGGGGGTAACCGTGTATAAGTATATTAGAGGGAGTGTTATCCTGTATGTTATCTCACTAACTAGAAATAGAAAGTGAGGTGGTAATTGTGAGTAAAAAGGATTTTTTAATTCTTATACTACTTATAATTATTATTTTGCTAATTGTATATAAATAAACCTTAGATACTTAACAAAACTTTGAAGGGGGTTTTGGTTAACAAAAAAAGCATCAGTCCATAACTGATGCTATTTCCCAAACGAGATAGCATTATGTTGATAATGCTCCCTCACACTTATTTTATAAAAATAATAAACCTTAATCAATAACTAATTATCTAACTTAGATAATTCTTCTAATACTTGATTAAAGTTTTCTGCTTTAATAAGTTTTATTTTTAATTTTCTTTTTTCTACCAATTCTTTAGCTTCCTCATAATTCTTTTCAGGAACTATAAATACATCAGCTTTATTCTTAGCAGCTCCTAAGATTTTATATTTAATACCAGCGATTTCACCAACGGTTCCATCAAGTTCAATAGTACCAGTTCCACTTATCTTTAATCCTTTAGTTATATCATCTTCTACCAAAGCATTATAAATACTTAAAGAAAGCATCAACCCACCAGAAGAACCAAGTTCTGATTCTTTATATTCATAATGAATGTCAGGATTATTATCATATTCAAATATAGTATCTACAACAATACCAAGAACTTTAACACCATCTACCACTGTTACTTTCGCAGTTGCATCTGTTTCTTTTTTATTTCTTAATACTTTAAAGGAAATAGTATCTCCTTCATTCTTTGTTTGAATATATTTTCTAAATTCTAGTGAATCCCTCATTTCTATATCATCATATTTAAGTATTTTATCTCCGATATTTAATGTAGTATCAGCATAGTCATTATAAATATAATAAATATAAAAATCATAACTTTTAATATTAATATCTACACCTGCACTCTTATAAGCATTATATGTAGCATTACTAATTGATGAATATAAACTAATAGTTTGTGCTTTAGCTAAAGTTTCATAATCTAAATTACTTATATCACTATCTTTAACTATTTCCCAATCAGGTAAAAGTTTAGCAAGTAATACAGTAACTACATTACCCCTATAAGAGGAGACATAAGTAAGATTAAATGAACCCTCAGCTTTATATTGAATATTAGTAAGTCTATTACTTATATCTATTAATCCACCTGGAGTTTCAACAGTAACGTTAGGTTTATAAAAGATACATACAAGTAAAAATATCAAAGTAATAAAATTAATAATATTACCTTTTAAAAATTTAATTATTATTGTCTTTCTATCTTCTTTCATAAAGTCACCTTAAAAATTATAGCATAAATAAAACTGCTTAAAAAGCAGTCTTATTAATTAAGATAATGTACATCCCGAAGGACCTACATAAGTAACTTGAGCGAATTTATCATCTATCTTTGCTATAAACGAACCATTTAAAGCCTTATATTGAGTTTTAGCAGTATTACAATTACTAGAAAGAACAAATTCCATCTTACCAGTATCATTAGCATAAGTATTCATGTTAAATCCATTAAATATCCACTTCATTCCATATTCAAGATTTTGAGATTCAGTAGCAGAAGAATTTCTTTTATAAACATTATTATTAAGGATAAAAGTAAATTTATCAATTCTACCATCCTCAAGTGCTCTTTTACCAACATCTCTAAATGTAGAAGCATGATCATAAGTACTAGCTAAATTATAAGTTTGTCCACCTTTTATCTCAATAACAGCTAAATTAGTACATCCATAGAATAATCCAAAATCACTATTTGAAGTAACAGAATCTTCAAAACGTGTACCTACGATAGGTAAAACAAGTTTATAAATTTCTTTATATCTTTCCGGAGTAATACTAATAGCTTTAGAAATCGATGCACTAAATGAACCACTAAATGTATCAGTAAACGTACAATATTGACTAATATTTAATCCATCAAGATAACCATCAGGTAAACCTCTTAAAAGTGAACATTGTTTAAACGCTACAGAAAGAACTCGAGTTTTACCAGTTGTAACAAAATTATCAAAAGGACTCTTTCCATTCTTTAACACATAATCGCCTTCACCAGAAAGGTATTTATCAATTTCTTCTTGTGTAGTAAATGATCCATCAACAAAAGTTAAACGATTACAATTAGCAAAAGCAGCATAGAAATTTACATCAGTTTTAATTTCAAAATCATTTAAGAATGCGTATGTAAGACGTTGAGAATTAAAGAAAATTTGAGTAAAATCAATAGTATTATCAGTAACTTGAGAATGCATGCCACTCATATCAATAGCTCTATATCCAGATTCCATGAACATTTGAGTGAAATTATAACAATTACGTAATTCTAAAAATGAAACATCAAATAAATCTTTATAATTATTACTTGTATTAGTTCTATAAAACATACCATTAACATTCAAGCAGTTATGCATTGTGAATGTAGGACCAACAAAATGTTCAAACTTATTAGAGTTTCCTAAGAACCATACAGCATTAGCTACTTTATCTAAATTAATGTTAGTACCATCCTTAGCAAGTCTAACAGTAACAACATGAGTTGCAGCTATCATCCTAGTGACTAAAATCGCACTTTCAAATGATAACATACTTAAATCTAAATCACCTTCAAGTGAAGTACAATTAGATAAAAAATCTGAGAAATCAGAAACATTATGTGTATCAATATTAACAAATCCATGGGCTGTAAGTTTATCACACCATCTATAGAATTGAGACATACTTTGAAGATTTGGTGATTTTATATTTTCTACTCTACTTGTAGTTAATACATCACTATCTTCATACATGTTAGCCATAGTAACTAAATTAGGAACATTTAAGTTAAGAAGTGAACTCTCAAGAAGGACAGAATTATGAGCAAGCATCGAAGACATATTTTTCAAATTAGGAAAACTATTACCTGTTCCATCCATAACAAACTTCTTAATACCAGTATTCTTAAATATACTATTTAAAGTAGTTATATTATAAGCAGGGAATTCAACATTATAATCAAATAATCCATCAGTACCTACAAGTTTTTTACAATCATTAAATACTGAATTAGCATTAGTAATATTACCTAAGTCTGTTCTTCCTTTAAATGGAGAATAAGTTAAAGATGCACATTTATAAAATGTCATAGAAACATCTTTTACTAAAGATAAATCAAACTTATCAAAGTTAAGTAAATCTGTTAAAGAAGAACACTCATAGAACATACTATTTATATTAGTAATACCTGTAGAATTAAATCCTTTAAAATCAACAGTCTTTAAGTTAGTAAATCCTTTAAACATACTTGAAACTGAATTACCATATACAGATACCCCGCCTAATTGATAAATAGTAGCAACATATAATGTAGGATCACTAGGATCTTGCTTATAACTTAATAAAACAGAACCATTTTGTGAATAAGAAATATCTATACCAGTAATATCTTCTTTACCAGTAGAATCTTCAAAAGTAATCGAAGAAATTCTATTCTTATAAAGTTTAGCAGCTATTACCGAAGGTAAATCAACAAAGTTCTTATTCATACCTACTACTGAAGTTTCAGTTTCTTTTGATTCAGAACATACATATTGATAAACAGGAGTTACAACTTTAGTCTTATCACAATTTGATGAAGAACCACTACAATTACAACTTAAATTATCACTATCACACGAGAATATTGTTTTAGGGTTTGTAGGTGTTGGTTCAGCCGGGGCATTTAATCTAAATGAGAAACTCAAATCAAGATTATAATTATAACCATTATCATCGCTTATAGGAATAAATAAATTACCCATATTTTCTTTTTGTTCACTATACTTCTTACCCATTTCATAGTTAGCAGTATAGTTAACACTTATACTAGAATTATCATCAGTTAATACTAAATTAACATCACTATCTATTTTTTGTACTACTGAATAAGTATCTTTCCAACTACCATAATCATCGTCATCGATAGTCTTACCTACAGTACAATCTTGATAATAACCTTTACCATAACGTATTACCCATGAAGAATTTTCACTCTTTTGTTTATAAATAAGAATATAACCTGTATCAGCAATATCATATGTTTTATTATATTCAATTCTTACACAGTTAGATACTTCACTAGCATCTAGTGAATCAGGATTAAATCCAAATTGATCAAAAGTACATCTAGAAATAGCTTTAACACCAATTTCTATCATATCTTTTTCAATAGCTTTAGTAACTACGTTTTGTGAAATAAGAAGTGATGACTTCTTTTTAACATCAGTAGATGCTTTTTGTATTTGTAATAGAAGTGCAAATAGCACTCCCATTACAAGTGAAATAATAATAACACTAACTAATACTTCTACGATAGTCATACCACTTGAATTATTACGTCTATTCATATTAAGCACCTCCGAATACAAATGGATCATCTTTAGAACCAGTTCCACTAATAATATGATTACTTAATTTAATACTTATTACTGGATTCATTCCATTACCAGTCGAATTTGTTCCTGGCCAAGCAATAAAGTGACCATCAAGTAAAACAGTTATATCATCTGAATACACATTAGTATCAGTATTAAAACCACCACCAATAGAACTAAAAGTTAATCCAACATTATTTAAATAATGACTAGTTGGATAAGTTGCACTATTATTATACGGATTAAAAAGACCAACATAGTAAGCTTCATTCATAGTAATTAAACCAACAGGATAAGTAAGTAATCCGTTTCCATTTGAAGTATCAATAGAATAATTATATTTTTGAGGACATTTTGTATAATAATCTTTTGCTCTATTAACGGTATTCCAATCATCAGAATAACCAATATATTTAACAGTCCATCCTTCAGTCAAAGTATGTCTTGATTTACCAAATCCAGAAAAAATATTCAAGTTATTACAGAATGTAGCATTATAATCTATAAGATCAGTTAACTCTACTCCATTAGCACTCTTACCTACGAAAGAATCGGTAAAGAACTTATCTAAAACAGTCTTAGCAGTACTTTCATTTTTTCTAGAATCTTTATCTTTACCAAATACTGTTTGGTTTGAAGGTCCATGAACATATTCATAAGCATCATTGTAAGTAAGCATACCATTTCTATATGTAGCATAACCTCTATAAGATAAAATTTCGTATACATAATCGCATTCATAATTACTTCCATCTTTATCTTTTAGCCAATGCGCACAAGCATATCTATGAGTATTAATCTTCTTATGAGTATCAGAAGAAGTATTATTCTTAGCATTAGAAAAACCAGTAAGAGAAACATAATACATATCATTTGTATTTAAATGATATTTGCCATTACTATAAGTTACAGAACTAGAAAGAGCCAATTGTGAAGACAAAACACTAGTTCTGTCAAGACCATCTTTAAATTTTAATATAGTAAGTTGAGAAGTGCTAGGCCAAATATATACTAAATATAATACTGACTCACAAGTAGTAGTTTGACCACCACTACAGAAATACTTTCCTTTATATTGATTAAGACCTTCATAAGTAGCTTGTTTACTTGAATAAAACAAACTCTTTTCAGTGACATCACTACCATTTGCTTTTTTCAAAGTATATTTAGTACCATCGTAAACAACTTTATCTCCATAATAAACATATTCATTATATGGAATTTCAGAATCAGGAGAAATATCAATGACTACTTTTTCTTCAAGACCAATAATTTGTGCTAAATCATCATAATTACCAATATAATCTATATTATATTGATCTTTATACATATAAGAAGCAGATCCATAAAAACGATCAGTATTAAAAGCACTACTAGAATAAGCTTTTTTCTCACCGCATTTATTATCAGCAGCAATATATTTACCATAATAAATAGCTTTAATACCATCACCAGAACCAAAGTTAGAAATCAAATTAAAGCAATAATCACCAATAACTGCAAAGTTTTGATTTAATCCAGTACCTTTATAAACAAAGTTACCATTTTCATCATAATTACCATCTTTATCAGTTCTAGTTAAACCATCAGTACCATTATAAGAAGCAGTTTGACATTCCATAGCACCCCTAAGAGTACCATCGCCACACCAAATTGCATATAATTCTCTATTTTCACCTGTAATGACAACAGGAGTATTAGCTTTATAACATTTGCCTTCAGCTGTTGGAGATCCGCTCATACATCTATCATATTCGCCTTCTTTAAGAAGTTCAGTATTTGTAACCCAACCAACTACTACATTACCAGAATGACCACTCCATCCCATATTGTATGGTAATACATATTCAGTATCATCAGGAATACCATCAACATAATAATGTTCACTCTTACCTGCATCACTATAGAAAGCAAGTGGAAGTACATTTTCTTTTCTAGTAACTTCAGTTAACGAAATCTTAGAATGATATGCATCTTTAGTAATTTTAAAACTATCATCTTTATAATTAACTAATTCAGCAGTAACAGTTTCACCTGCTTCATTCTTATAAGTAACTTTATCTAAAGGATTTAAATAATCTTTTAAATATTTAATTATAATAAAGTTTCCATCTAAATCTTTACCTTGACTCTTCAAGTAATCAATTGATGAAGCATCAAAATAAATTGAATTATATAACACTTTAAGATTATCTTCATTGATATTACCTAACTTATTAAAGTTAACATAATAAATTTTTTGAATATTATAAGTATTAACCACATCATATAAAGGATCTGAATTATAACTAGTATTGTTTAAATAACTAGAAAAATCACATACTTCAATAACATTCCCTGCACTAGTCATATCAACTGTACTAGTAACGTTGGTATAAGAGAATCCTTTACATCCACTTCTATTAAATTTAGAAGCATAATATGCAAAGGAATCTACATAATTTTCATTAGTATCAGCATTATAATATAAATTATCTAATAAATCTTTTACAAAATAAGTCTTATAAATAGTATCAATAGTATCATTATTACTCTTTGATCTAGTTTTAATCATTATATTAGAAAATGTAGAATATAAGCTCATCAAAGTAACAGTTAAAAGAAGAACAACAATTAAAGTTTCTACTAAAACAAAACCATTTTGTTTTTTCATTTTTTAACCCCCTTTGTAATTAAGTATGGTAAAACACTAGTACCATTACCTGAATCTATATAGCCATCACTGCTATCACCAGGTTCATAAATTCTAATAACAGCTGTATATCTTGGATTTAAAGAACCTATCCTAGAAGTACAATGTGCTCCATTATCATTTAAGCAATTACCAATAAGAGTATCTAAATAAGTGCAACTATCATACCAATCAGCGTTCCCATATTTATGAGAATAAACAGAATATGTTTCACACGTCATACTTATTTCGGCACGATTACTAACATTGTCATTTTGAGAATAATTTTTATGTCCTATTAAAACAAAACCACCACTATCATAACCATAAGCCATAGCATATTCATCTTCAATCCAAATAGTATAGTGAGCTCCTTGATCTAAAATTGCACTCTTTAGCTTCTCATTTGTAAGTCCAAGAATATATTGAGTTTCAGTATAATTTAAGAAATTAATATCTATGCCATCATTTCTATTATATAAGAATTCATAAGTGAAATATTTATAGTATGCACCATTTCTCTTAGCAGTAATACTTGATGGGAATGATATATAACTCTTAGATGCAGCATCATAATAAATATTATAATTTACTAATTCTGATAAAGTCCTTAATGTAGGAACAGCTATCGTAGGTGTTAATACTCTACCATCACCAGGAACAAAGTTTTTAGGTATATTAGCACTAGCAATCGGAGTAAACTTTTGTGCAGATGCATCACTAACAAAATAATAGTCAGTTGCATTCTTAGTAACTATAGTTTCAGTATCTCCTTCTTTTTTAGTAGTTTCTTCAGTTGTATCATCAATTTTATATAAAATCCATTTAGTATCAGGGTTAATCGGAGAAGAATATAAAGAATTTGTACCTGTTCCATCTCCCTCATCATCAATTGTATCTAAAACAACATAATCACCGATTTTTAAATCAGAAATTCTAACATTACCATAAGAATCTAATTCTTCCCTAGCCATATCTTCAATTCTATTTATTAATTGTTTATTTTGAATGAAGTTAGCCATGAAGCCTAAAAATAGTGTTAAAAATGCTACTAGAAATGCATATAAAACGCTAGTTGCAATAAAACCATTTTTTTCTCTCATGCATACCACACCTATTCTATACACAATTATAAGGAATATATAAAATAAATACAATAAACTGACACAAAAAAAGAACTAAAAATTAGTTCTTTTTACTCTTTTTAAATAATTCATTATATACATCAATAAAATTATCTACACAAACAACATCAATTTGTGATTTTATTGAGTCTGGTACTGAATCTAAATCATTTTTATTTTCATAAGGAATAAATACTTTCTTGAAGTTATTATTAACAGCTCCAATTATTTTTTCCTTAATTCCACCGACCTTCATTACATCACCATAAAGATCAATTTCACCAGTAAATCCTATATCTGGAGATATTGCTTTATCTAATAAAAGTGATATAAATGCAGAAGCAAGTGCCACTCCACCTGAAGAACCTGACTTTTTAATTGCATAGCATAAAGCATTAACATGATAATCTTTATTCATAATCTTCTTTTGATCTATACCGAATTTACTAGAATTACGAATAATATAATTAAGTGCAACTCTAGCTGATTCTTCAACTGAAGAATGAACATTACCAGTCATTATAAGTCTACCAGAACCAGGAAGATCCACAATTTCAAAATTAATTACAAAACCACCATAAGGTGTTACACCTAAGCTTGAAGACATACCTGTGTGTACTCTTTTAGTAATAGTAAAATCATACTTAATAGGTCCTAAGATTTCTTTAACTAAATCTTCAGTTAAAGTCTTATTTTGTCTTTCATTAATAAGCATATTTCTAACTATTTTCTTTAATGTTCTATCTAAATTTCTTACACCTGATTCATGAGTATAACCATCAATAATTAACTTTAATGCATCATCAGTAAGTTTAATTTTCTTCATATTATATTCTTCAAATATGTTAGGAAGTAAATACTTCTTAGCTATATCAATTTTCTCTTCTTGGGTATAAGAAGAAACATCTATAACTTCTAATCTATCTTTTAACATCGAAGGAATATTATTTAAATCATTTGCGGTTAATATAAATAATACTTTAGATAAATCAAATGGTTCTTCGATATAAAAATCTACGAAGTTTTGATTTTGTTTAGGATCAAGTATATCAAGTAATACAGATGCAGGATCTCCTTGATAATCCTTAACCATCTTATCAACTTCATCAATTAATATAACAGGATTAGCAGTTCCACACTTTTTAATTCCTTGCATAATAACACCTGGAGATGATCCAAGATAAGTTCTTCTGTGTCCTGTTAATTCTGTAGAATCAGAAAGACCACCAACTGATATTTTAAAGAACTCTCTATTCAAAGCATTAGCAATTGATGCTCCTAAGGTAGTTTTACCAGTTCCTGGAGGACCAACTAAACAAATAATTGGTGAATTTAAATTACTACTTTGTTTCTTAATAGCAATGAATTCTAAGATTCTTAACTTAACTTCATCAAGTCCATAATGGCTATCATCTAAAGTTTTCTTAATTTTTCTTAAATCAGATACATCTTTAGAATAATTCTTCCAAGGTAAATTAATAACGGTATCTAAATAGTTTCTAATAACTGATGAATCAGGGTTAGTATCACTAGTATAAGAATATTTCTTAACTTCATTTAATAGTTTTGTTTTACTCTTATCACTAATATCTAACTCATTAATCTTTTCATTATAAATAAGAACTTCTTCATTCTTATCTAAAGTACCACCAATTTCTTTAAATAACTTAGATATTTTTTGTCTAATAATATATTCTCTTTGTTCTTTTTCAAAAGAATCTCTTAAATCATCATCAATTTTATTTAAAATCTCATTAGCTTTAGTTTCATTATAAATATCTTTAATAAGCATTTCACTTCTTTTAATATAATCAAATTCAAGCATATACTTAGCTTTGATAGAAAGATCAAAATCTACTAAATCAAGTATTAAATCACATATATAATCTAGATCATTACTTTCTTCAATTAAAGAATAAATAGAATTAGATACGCCAGGAGTTTCATCCATATACTTCTTAGCTAACTCTTTAATTTTTTTAAGATTAGCTTCTTCTTCTAAAGTAACAGGATTACTAATATATAACTTTTTAAACGAACTCATTAATATAGAATTATTATTTTCATATGATTTAACTTGTACTCTATTTAAACCATTAATAATAACTCTTAAATTTCCATTTGATAAAACTAACTTCTTAGAAATTTTACCAATAACCCCTACCTTAGGAAAATCATTATCAGTATTATCTAAAGAAGAAAATATAACTAATACTTTCTTATTATATTCATCACAAGCATAGTTAATAATATCTTTAGTTTTATCTTCATGAAAATCAAGTTTCAATTCTTGATAAGGAAGTAATACATGTTTATTAAGAATTAAAACCGGTAAGTTCTCAGTCATAATATTCCTCCTCAGTTGAAAACTATTATATATTAAAAATTATATTTGTAAAGAAAAAATACACTTATATAAGTGTATTTATCTAGACATACCTCCCATTTGGTAGCGAGGTTCTTCCATCATATTAATTCTTACTAATTTATTTCTTAAATTAATACCTAAAAAGTATAATTTACTCATGTAATTTTTATAAGCTTCATTTTCCATAAAATGCTTATATTTTATTTCTAAAGTAGCTTGTAATTTAGCTACTTCATCAAGAAGAATCATATAGTCACCAGAATCAGTTTCATCTTCATCATTTAAATAAGTAATAACTACTTTAGCTAAATTATCAAATCTTCTTCTAAACTTAGTATTTATTATCTTGGTAATAATATCTTCATTATAAAATTTAGCACTATTAACTTTAATATAGTCACTACCTTTTAATTTAGGATGAATAACTAAACCATCAAGATCGTATTCCATATAATCAATCACATATTTACGTCTTATTTTCTTAACTACATAATTCATACCCTTACCCCCAGTACTTACTTATTATCTAATAAATCAGGTCTTCTCTCCTCAGTTCTTTTTATTCTTTGTTCCATTCTCCATTTATTTATATTTTCATGATGTCCTGATAATAACACTTCAGGAACCTCTAAACCTTTATATTCTTGAGGTCTTGTATAGGTTGGATAATCAAGTAAGTTATCATTAAAAGATTCATCATCTAAGCTCTCTTTAGTAATAACTCCATCAATTAATCTAGTAACAGCATCCGTAATTACCATACTAGCTGTTTCTCCACCTGTTAATATATAATCTCCAATACTTATTTCTCCATCTATGAAATTAGTGATTCTTTCATCAATACCTTCATAATGACCACATATAAGTATTAAATGTTTAACTTTACTTAAATTCTCTGCCATACCTTGATTAAATACTTTACCAGCAGGACTCATTAAATAAACTTTTGAATCCTTTGTTCTTACTGATTCAATAGCATCATTAACTATATCTACTCTCATAACCATACCTGCTCCTCCACCATAAGGAGTATCATCTACTTGGTTATTATTTAAAGTAGAAAAATCTCTTATATTAATAACTTCTATATCTAAAATATCTTTATCTATAGCTCTTTTAATAATCGAAGATTTAATAAATCCTTCAAACATCTCAGGGAATAATGTTAATATACTTATTTTCATATAAATAACCCTTCTCCTGATTCACTAACAGTGATTTTTTTATTTTCTAAATCAACATTTTCAATTAAATTCGAATTAACTGGAATATAAGAAGTCTTTCCATTATTATCTACTTCTAATAAAGGATTAACTCCATTGTTTTGAAAATCGTTAACTGTTCCATAAGTATTTCCTTTACAAACTACTTCAAAACCAATTAAATCACTATATAAATAATCACTTTCATCACTTACAAAATCACTCTTAAGTGCATATATGTCAGAACCCTTTAAAAATTCAATTTCATTAATATCGTTTATTCCTACGAAATGTAAAAGAATAAAGTTTTTATTATGTGAAACATTATCAACAACATAAGATCTACCATTAATATAAAGGTATCTACCTTTAACAAAAACTTCATCTTTTCTTTCAAAGTTCGAAATAACTTTTACTTCTCCCTTTAATCCCCTAGTATTAACTAACTTACCAACAAATATTTCATCCATATTATCACCTTTAAATGTTATTTATTATAAACTTGATTTTCTATTATATCAAGAACATTATCACATACATAAGCATCATAACAATTACTTTTCTTTAAGTAATGATTTTTATCTTTTATATTTAGTCCAACTAAAAAGTAAGATTCTCTTAATTTTCTTGCTTGTCTATCTGATATAAGTAAAGAATCTATACATACATAATCAAACTTATTAAAAATAAAGAACTTATAATAATTACTCTTATTAACTAAATAACCTATCTTAATATTTTTATTACTTTTATGAATATATTTTAAGAATCCTAAATTAGTACTTTGAATACATATTTCTCCAGGATAATTCTTTATCATAGAAAGTATTTTATTTTCTATAAAATGTTTCTTAGATTCACTTCTTATATTAAGTATTACTGGTACTCTTCCTCTTATTAAAACTAAAGCTTCTTCTAATGTAGGAATCTTTATCTTCGAATAATAATTTATATCATTTAAAGTAACATCTTTAGTTTTTTCTTCAACGTGTAATAGTCTAGTTAAAGTAGAATCATTAAAACAAATTAAATTTTCATCTTTAAGTAAAGAAATATCTAAAAATACCGGAATATTTTCTTTGATTGCTTTTTCTATAGCACCAATAGTATTCTCATATAATCTTTGATTATCATATATACCTCTATGAGCTATAATACGTGTTTTTAAAAAATCCATCTTCATAATTATCACACTTAAATTATAACAAAATAGATAATTATTTAAAATAAAAATCACTCTATTTAGAGTGATAATTAATTAGAATTATTTTTATTTTTTGTTTTATAAAAGAATACAATAATAAATCCTAAATTAATCGAAGTAATAACTACTACAAAGAATAGAATAATTACATTTCTTACTTGTTCTTTAGAAGATTTATTCTTATTCTTAACTTTATATTCGATATCGGTCTTTGGTGATTGATTAATTCTTGTAGTTGTTGTTTCATTAATGTCATAACCATTACCAATATCTTCTTTAAAAGTATGAGTAATATCCTTAACTTTAAAAGCTGTTAAAGAGTCTTTAACTAATATATTTTCAAAAGTAAGAGTATTAGTTTTACCATCACTTATAGAATTATTAGTTAAAGTAATAGTACCAACCAAATATTTAGTACTATTATTAAGAATAGTCTTAGGAATAAAGGTATATTCACTATTATATTCATTCATATTGAAGTAAGTAGAATCAAAATCTATTATTTTAAGATCTTTGTTTTTCTTAACAAAGTAAATAGAATCCACTCCAAAGTTTGAAGTATTAACATATAAATCACACTTAGTAGTATCATTAGTATTTAAATGAGTAGATATACAAGTCATAGTTAATTCTGGCTCTTGATACTGATAAATTTCACAATCTCCTGTTTGTTTTTTACTATCTACATTTTTAACTATAAACAAGTAATTCTTAGCATAATTAGGCATTTCAATTAATTCTGTTGTACTTCTATAAACTCTGGATTCACTCTTAGTTTTATCTAAAAAACTCTTACAATAAAAGCCTTTAGTCCTTACATAAGTACTTTGAGGAATAGAATACTCTCCATTACTATTTATCTCATAAGTAGATACTGAAAAACTATTATCAATATGTACTAATAAATAAATTAAACCAATAATAATTAATACACCTAATACTTCTATCTTTCTCATATAATCTCCTATAATAAATATAATTAATTTACAAAAACATGTCAATTTCATGTACATTTATTGACACGATGAATTTTGTAAATGTTACATTACTTTGATATAATATTTACAGGAAGTGAGTCTTATGAAATTATTTGATATTTTAATAGATGACAAAAAATATTCATTTATTGATACAATTAGAAACAAAGGAAAAGATTATATTGCTTATAGTGATTATGAAGGAAATGTTTATATAAGTGAACTTGTAATAGAAAGCAATAAAATAAACTTCAAAGAAATAACAGATGTAGAAATACAAGAAATAAGGAGTTTGATGAATATATGAAATACACAATTGAATTAGTTAACAATAGACCACAATGTCGTGTAGCTACTTTAGATAATAAATTATATATTCTTGAAGGCTATGAATTATTTGAGCTTCTTAAAGATATCGAAGATGATATAGATAAATTCACCAGAAAAGACACTCCTAAAAGTATAATTTTAAGAAATAAAAAGAGAAATGAAATAATACATTTCAAAAATATTAATGAATTAGAAAAACCATTATATGATTTATATACAAAATGCGCTAAAAAAGAAATCAGAGAACAAAAAATTGAAAAAATAAAAACTAAAGCAGCAATTACAGTAATTACTTCTGGTATTATAGCTGCAGTACTTGCATCTAAGATGCAAACTAATATTAATACTTTTACAGAAAATGAAAAATCAGAAACAACAACTGAAGATCAATTAACACCAAATGAAGAAAATACAAATAAAATTACAGTAGATGATACAAAAGTAATAGTACCTGAAGAGGAAGAACTTAATACGAAAGCTTATGAAGAAGTCGAAGAAGTAAAAGTTGAACCTGAAAAAGAAACAGTCGAAGAAACATTTGTTAAAAACATAGAACAAATACCTGTCAATCAAGAAATAAAATATGACCCTGGTATCAATGAAAGAGTTGAAAAATTCATGCCAGATATCATAGAAAGAGCTAATAGATGGGGAATCAGTCCAAGTATACTAAGAGATCAAGTTTCTCAAGAATGGGATGGAAAAGATAACAATTTAACACATGTTGTAAAAGATGAGTGGTTAGATTTTATTCTTACAGTATACAATTATGATACTAATCAATTTGAAAAATTTGTAATAACAGATAATCCACAAAAGTATTATGGAAAAGTTGATCATATATTCACCGGTGAAGACTTATTAAATCCTAAAGCTAATCTTTCAGCAGGAGCTATAATACTTCAATATGCATTATCAAGATATAATTACAACATTCCACTTGGTTTACAAGCATACAACAATGGTCCTACTGCAGTTAACAATATTATTAAAGAAACAGAAAGAAAAACAGGATTAACACGTGAACAAATCCTGGCAACTAATGAACCAATATGGTTAAATTATACATATGTAAACGAAGGCGCAGATAAGGAATACTTTAAAAATGTAATTAAACATATCGATGAAGACCAAATAGAATCAAAACTAAACGATGTCTACTCAGTTAATTACATAGATGAAAACGGTGATAAACAAACTAACGAAGTTCAATTTAAACTAAGATAAAAAAACATCTCAATCGAGATGTTTTTTATTTTTTAAGAACCTGTAGATGAATATTTGTGCAATCCTAAATTAAAGATAACAATAGAAATTCCTAAAAGTATTAAAGAAGATAAAGGCATTAAGAAATAATAGAAACTATTTCCTTTATCTATTAAATATTCAACTGGATAATAATTACATAAAGCTACAGGTATTAAGAATGTAAATATAACCCCTACTGCTTTATGATAAAGACCAATTGGATATTCATTTACTTGTTTAGTTCCATTAGTAAATACATTTATAAATTCCAAACCTTCTACAGTAAAGAATACAAAAAAAGCTCCAATTATAAATAAACTTACTATTATTATAAAATCTCCTAATACCATAAGAATTATTAATAATAATTTATCAATTGTAATTTCTGGTAGTAGATTAATCGTAGATATTATAAGTAAATAAGTAGATGCGATTATTCTTCCAATCTTATGAAAAGCTAAATCATTTCCTAGTATTTGAAGAAATATATTCCTAGGTCTAATAAGTAATATATCAAACCCACCCTTTTTCATAAGTTTCTTAAATTCATCAAAGCCTCTACCAAATGTTTCAGCAAGTGAAAAACCTAACCAATTTATAGAAAATACCATAAATAAATAATTAATATTAAATTCTTCTAATAACTGAAATTTATCAAATAATGTATATACTACAAAAAGTTCAGTTCCAAGTATTAATACTTGTGCAAACATAGTTAAGAAAAAATTTAATTTATATTCTAAATATACTTTTATATGCATACTAAAGTAATGTAATAATAACTTCATTTTACCCTCCTTGAATAGACACTTTAGATAGTGCCTTTTTTAATATAAGTCTACCTATTATTAAAAGAACTATAATCCAAATAAGTTCTAAACCTATTTCATTAAATCCCGTCATAAAATCAATATGACCAGAATAAAGTCTAAATGGTAAATCTTCTATAAATCTAAAAGGTGTAAAAGAAGCAATAATTAATACAATCCCAGATAAAAGTGGTAATGGTATTTGACTACCTTCAAGTAAATCTGCGATTGTATAAATAATAGATGAAATTCCTCTATTTTCATTAGTAAAAAACGCTAATGAATTAACAATCATATTAATCGAAGTAACCAAAATAGTTCCTAAGAACATAGTAAGTAAAAACATTAAAAATGAAATTACATTAAATGGTAAACTTAAATTATATGGTTCAGGTAAAAGATAAGCAAATACTAAGATTGGCATACATCTAAGCATTACTAAAGCATATCTTTTAGCAACTAATTTAATATACCACCAAGTATATAAGTCATATGGTCTTAATAACTCATATGCTACAGTACCATCTTTTATAGATCCTAAGATAGACTCATCATTTATACCAATATAAATAAGAGTCAAAAAAGCTTGATTAAGCCATACATAATCCATTAATTGAGATAAATTAATATCTTTAATAGATGTATGTCTATAAAAAGATGTATATACTAAAGCAAATATTATTCCCCAAAAGAATTGAGTAGTTAATCCAGAGATAGCGGCTGTCTTATATTGAAGTCCAGCTTTTAACTCAGCTTTAAAATAACTTATATAACCTCTCATAGATTCATTTCCTTATATAAGTCATATATTATTTCATCTATTGTCTTATTATATACATTAATATCTTTGATTTCACAATAATCAGAATAAACTTTAACAATATTACTTATTGTTTGATTATTATCTACTTCAAGTATAATTCTATTCTTTTCTTTTTTAAGAATTGCGACATTTAATTCTTCAGGTACTTTTACCAAGTTGTTATACAAAATTTCAAGTTTTCTAGTACTTGAAAATTTGTGTTTGATGCCAGAAAGAGTTCCATCATATAACTTCTTACCATGACCAATAACGATTAGTCTATTAGTTAGTGATTCGATATCTTGCATATCATGTGAAGTTAGGATGATAGTAACCTTTCGTTTTCTATTTATTTCTTTTATAAATTTACGAACTCTAACCTTTGATACAGCATCCAAACCAATGGTAGGTTCATCTAGAAATAATATCTTAGGGTTATGAAGTAATGATGCACAAATCTCGCAGCGCATTCTCTCTCCTAGACTTAACTGTCTAACTGGAGTATGTAAAAACTTTTCCAGTTGAAGTAGTTCAATTAGTTCATTAAGATTCTTTTTATAATCTTCATCACTAATCTTATAGATGTCTTTAAGTAAGTCAAATGAATCCATGACTGGGATATCCCACCATAGTTGTGACTTTTGACCAAATACTACTCCAATATTTTTTACATATTTAACTCTATCTTTGAAAGGATTAAAACCAGCAACAGTGATATCTCCACTATCGGGTTTTAATATTCCACAAAGCATTTTAATAGTTGTAGATTTACCTGCTCCATTAGGACCAATATATCCAACTATCTCACCTTTCTTTATATCAAAAGAAATGTCATCAACAGCATGTACATACTTAACCTTTCTTTTAACAAGTGATTTAAATGCTTCTTTAAGTCCTGATTTTCTTTCATAGACTTTAAATGTTTTATTTAAGTTTTTAACTGTAATAAAACTCATACTTCCTCCTAAATAGACATCAACACTTAAATCAATATTTCATGCATGTCTTGTATTAGAAAAAGCTTAAGTTTTATCACCTCCATAAAAGTTTTATATAACACAAAAAACCACATTTTAAATGTAGTACACCCATACATAAAATATAATTTTTTGTAAAATGTCAAATTAAATATAATTCCAAACTAAAAAGAAGTCAATAAAAAAATAGACTAAACGTCTATTTTCTACTAAATTCATAAAGAATTATACTTGTAGCAATTGCAACATTTAATGATTCACAAGTATCATTCATAGGAATATAAATAGCTTCATTACATAACTCTGCAATATCTTTTCTTACACCATTACCTTCATTACCCATTACTATTGCATAATTCTCTGGAATATCTATTAAATCTAAGTTAGTACCCTTTTCTACATTCGTAGTAAAAACTTTATATCCTATAGAAATAAGTTCAGGAATAACTACACTTAAATCTCTAACTACAATATTAATATTAAATACCATACCTTCGCTAGCTCTTAGAGTTTTAACATTGTAAAAGTCTACTGAGTCTTTAGAAACAATAATTGTATCAATATTAAATGCAACCGCAGATCTAATAATAGTTCCTAAGTTACCAGGATCTTGAAGATTATCTAAAATAAGTATATTTCCATTAATTTCTTTTTCTTCTAACTTTTTACATATTGCAAGTACTTGTGGAGGTGTATTAAGTGAACTTAACTTCTTCATAACTGATTCACTTACTTGAGTGTACGATTCATCTAAAGAATAAATTTCAACTGCTTGAGTTTTCTTTAAAGCTTCTTCAACTAAGTGAGTCCCTTCGACTATAAATAGTCCAGTTTCATCTCTATACTTTTTACTTTGTAATTTAGAATACTCTTTTATTTTTGAATTATTAACAGATTCTATCATGAGTTAAGTTCCTTTCTTGCTTTCTTATAATCTTTAAAATGTCTACCTACTTCCCTCCAAAAGGCAGCACTATGATTCATATGTTCAAAGTGTGAAAGTTCATGACATATTACATAATCAATTAAGTCTACTCTCTTATGAATAAGTAAAGAGTTTAATGTAACTGTCATACTACTTTTATTACAAACACCCCAACGAGTTTTCATCTTTCTGATTCTTAATCTAAACTTAGGAAGATTATCAAACTCAGGAGTATATATATCTAGTCTTTCTTGAAAATATTTAAGTGAATGTTTTTCTAAAGATTCATTAATCTTATCAACACTTGGTCCATAAGCTTTATTATTATCAAAATGTACCTTAGTATCATATTCATAAGTTAACTCATAACCAAGGAATAAAACCTTTTCATCATCTTTATGTCGTAGACTCTCTTTCTTAGCCATACGAGCTAAACTATCTTTATTCTTTTCAAGTAACTTCTTTATTTCTCTTTCACTTACTAATCTATTACAAGTAATGTGAATTGAATCATCTTTTATTCTAAAATAAATATTTTTTATTTTCTTTCTTTCAATAACAATGTTGTAGTATTTATTATCAAGTTCCATATATTATCCTCTGAAGTTTTCATACCATTCTTTAGCTAAACTAACTACATTTCCACCAACATATTTAAATGCTGAAGAAACAATATTCCAAGTTAAATTACAGCTTGATTTTAAAAGTAAGAAATCACTTTTTAAATCATTATATAATTCTGGTTCTTTAGTCTTAACATATTCAACTAAAGATAAATATTTACCAACAAGTTTAACTTTAATATCGTTATATTTATCACCAAGTGAATCTTTATAACCAGGGAACTTACTATCAATCTTACTATCTAGTATTAAAGTATAATAAATAACTTTAGCTTTAGCACTTGTACTTAATTCATTAAAAGTGTGTCCCTTAATCTTACCATCATAGAAGATAAAATCTACAATACCACAAAAATATTCTTTAGCATTCTTTTTATTATTTTCATTACTTGAATAGTTTTCAACTTTAGTCTTAACTGAATCAATATAATTTAAAACTATACTATCAATATTTTCGTTTATTTCTACTTTTTTAGTAGTTGTATTATTTTTAGTAGTAACTTCATTTGTAGTAACAACTTCATTATTAACTACTTTCTTTGTTGTAGTAACTTCAGCTGTTTCAAGCTTAGTATCTTTAGACTCATCTTCAGTCTTTTTAGATAATACAAGTTCAATACTTTTAGGTTTTTCAATATCTTTATAGTAAGTAACATAAATAACATCACCAGTATTAAAAGTATCACTAGTCTTAATAGTATATTTAGTATTATTATCTAAATCTTTACCTAAAAGAAAACCATCATAAGTTTCTACCACTTCAACATAAGCATTATTAGTATTTGATTTAACAAATCTATTAGAGATAAGATCAACTACTACTAGTGTTAAAACAAATACTAAAACTATTAAAATACAACTAACTATTTTTAAATTTCTAATATATTTATTTTTAACATCATTCATAACTACTCACTCTTATTCTTAAATTGAATTACAATAGGTGTTCCTTCCAAATCGATGTTTTCTCTAATTTTATTTTCTAGATATCTTTGATAACTGAAATGTACTAAATTCTTATTATTTACATTGAAAGTAAATCTAGGTGGACATATATCAGTTTGAGTAACAAAGAATATCTTAAGTCTATTTCTCTTATAAGAAGGTGCCATATGTAAAGCATAAGCATCTCTTACAATATCATTAATAGTACTAGTCTTAATTTCTTTAGTGAATGATTCATAAGCTTTAATAATAGCATCCATTAATTCTGGAACTTTTGGTTTTTCCTTAGCACTTAAGAATACAGTTCTAACATATGGAATAAATTGGAATTCATTTTGAATCTTTAACTTCCATTCTTTTAAAGCTTGATCTTTATTGGGAACAGTATCCCATTTATTAACAACTAAAACTATTGCTTTATTATTTTCTAGTGCATATTGAACTATATGTTTATCTTGTTCAATAATACCCTTTTCAGCATCAATAACAACACAACAAACATCACTACGTTCAATAGCTCTGAATCCTCTGATAATAGAATACTTTTCTAAGTCTTCATAAATCTTTCCACGTTTTCTTATACCTGCAGTATCAACTACAATATAATCTTCATGGTTATAAGTAAACTTAGAATCACTTGCATCTCTTGTAGTACCTTCAACATCAGATACGATTTGTCTTTCTTCTCCTAAGATAGCATTAACTAAACTTGATTTACCAACATTTGGTCTACCAATAAGTGAGAATCTACAAATAGAATCTCTTGGTTCTGTAGAATATGGAGGAAAGTCTTCAGTAATCATATCTAAAAGTTCAGTAATATGTCTCTTATGTTCTACTGAAATAGTAACTATATGTTCAAATCCTAATTCATAGAAGTTATAAATATTATCTTCTCTTTCAGGATTATCTATCTTATTAACAGCTACTATAACTTTCTTATCAGTTCTCATTAACATATTTCTAACTTCAAAGTCATTTTGTGTTAAATCTTCTTTTCCATCAACTACAAAAACAATTACATCAGCTTCATCAATAGCAAGTTCAGCTTGCATTTTAATGTTAGCATTAAAGCTTGCATTTTCTAAATCAATACCACCAGTATCAATTACTGTAAAAGATTTATCATTATGATAACAAACTCCATAAAGTCTATCTCTAGTAGTACCAGCATGGTCACTAATAATAGCTTTATTTTGCATTACCATTCTATTAAATAAAGATGATTTTCCTGTATTTGGTCTTCCAACTAAACAAACAGTTTTTCTCATATATATCACCCCTTCATAAAGTGGTTTTATAATAGCATAAAAAAGCCTAAATATCAATTATTTAGGCTTATATACTATAATTGGTCAGGATATTCTTGTCCACCAGTAACAGTACCAGCAGAAGTAGCATTATCACATGTTTTCTTATCGAATACTGCATATACTCTATTATTCTTATAATATACATAAACATAGCACTTATTTATTATATTATCTGTAACTGGATTAGTAATAACATTATTTAATCCATTGTTAATACAAATAGTAGTATTCATTTTTTTACTCTTACCACATCTATCAGTAGCATCATAACTTAATTCATTATAACTAACTAAATCTTCAACATACATTTTACGAGATGGATAAGCACCATTTTCATTATCTATTTTTGGATTTCCATAAGAATCAATTGTAATCCAAGGACTAACTTCACAATTATCACTTTCACTACATCTTGGAGTTGTAGGATGTTTCTTAATTTGACTTATAAAGAAATCCTTTAAATTACTCTCTCCATAAGAAATGCCTGCATTTTCAATCATTTCAATTTTAGTTTCATAACTTTTCTTTTTAACATTTTTTGAAACTGTTAATACTGCTGGGATTGCAATAGTCATAAGTAAACCTAAGATTACAATTACAGCAAGTAATTCAACTAACGTAAAACCTTTTTTCATACTCTTCACCTATGATAATCTTAGCATAAAAAAACAATAATAAAAATCTTTATTATTGTAATTTTTGATAAGTTGACAAAATACCATAAGTTTCTTCTCTACCCTTTTTAGTAACTGAAGAAAATAATACTACTTGATCATTTGGAAGTATATTTAAAGTATCTCTAAGTAATCTTTCTTGTTTTTCTCTTTGAGAAGGTTTTACTTTATCATACTTAGTAGCTACTATTACTGTAGGTATTTCATAATATTTTAAAAAATTATACATTAAACAATCATTCTCGTCAGGTTTATGTCTAAAATCAACTAGTAAGAAAACACATTTTAAATTACTTCTAGTTTTAACATATTCTTCAATCATAAGTCCAAACTTTTGTTGTTTTTCTTTAGAAACATCAGCGTATCCATATCCTGGAACGTCTACTAGATAAAATTCATTATTAATTAAATAGAAATTAAGTGATTGAGTTTTACCTGGTTTAGAAGAAGTATGAGCATAGTTTTTTCTACCTAAGATAGTATTAATAAAACTAGACTTACCTACGTTACTTCTACCACATAACATGTATTCATTTCTATGGTCAGTTGGATATTGACTCATTCTAACAGCTATTGTTTCTAAGTTAGAACTAGTTATTTTCATAATAATCATCCCTTCAATAAATGTATTATAACATTTTTAATGAGAAAAAACTAATACTTATAAGGTATTAATTATAGATAATACACCCACTTTATTATATAATTATATTGGTGAGACTATGCAATATCCTAACAGTATAAAAAAGAGTTTCAATAAAGAAAAAATATCACATGCTAATCGTGGTATGAAATTAGAAAGTTTAATTAATCTATCTAATGATTATTATAGAGATATTAATAGAGCTATTATTTATAAAAAGCCTACTCCTATAAAAATAGTTAATACTAACTTTTCTAATAAAGGATTAAGAATTACAGATGCATTCTTTGAAACTCCTTCTACTCTGGATTATAATGGGATATATAAAGGTAAATACATAGACTTTGACGCTAAAGAAACTAAAGAAACAACAAGGTTTCCACTACAAAACTTACATGAACATCAACTTATACATATGAAAAGAATACTTGAACATGGTGGTATTACTTTTCTAATAATAAGTATGAACAATGAATACTACTATTTAGATGGTAAAGATATAATAGAATATATAAATAATAATCCAAATAAAAAAAGTATTACATTTAAATATATCGAAGAAAAAGGATTTGTTATAAATAAGAAAATAAATCCAAGAATAGATTACCTAGAAGTAATTGATATTCTATATTTTAAGGAGTAATAATGTATGGCAACTAAAAAGAAAGAAACTAAAGAAGAAGTTAAAAAGACTACTAAGAAAAAAACTTCTTCTAAAACTAGTACTACTAAGACAAATACTACTAAAAAAACAACAGGAACTAAAAAGACTACTAAGAAATCTACTACAACCAAAAAGACTACTAAGGTAACTACTACTAAAAAGAAAACTCCTACTAAGAAGAAAGTTACTAAAGAAGTCCTTAAAGATGGAATTGCTCCTAAATATGAATTGTTTGTTCTTGAAGGTAATCAACTTAAAAATCAAAAGATACTTAAGAAAAAGGAATGTAAAGTTAAAGGAACTTTATTTAAAAGGAACGAGAAAAAATATTATAATAAGTTAGAACGAAGAAAAGAAATTCATGAAGATGAATTTAGTAAAATACCGTTCTTAAAATATAAAAATAAGCCATTTTATTTATGGCCAATAGTTTTTTTAATAAATAGATTTAAGGTGATGATTTTCGATATGAAAAGATTTAGAAAAAGATTAAAATATGGAACATTCAAGGATAAGTTACTTATACTATTTATGCTCCTACTTATACTTATATGTTTAGCGGGTGTTGGATTCATGGCTTACATAGTAATACATGCTCCACAAATAAGTAAAGAAAAACTTTATCAAGCAAGTTCTACAGTACTATATGATTCTGACGGAAATGAAATTGCTCGTTTAGGAGCTCAAAACAGAGAGATAGTTACATATGATGAACTTCCTGAGATATTAATTGATGCTATAGTTGCAACAGAAGACTCAAGATTCTTCCAACACAATGGTATCGACTTAGCCAGATTCACAAAAGCAGTTTTAGGACAACTTGCTGGTCATAGTGATGCCGGTGGTGGATCTACTCTAACAATGCAAATATCTAAACTAGTTGCTACATCTAGTAAAGATTCAGGTATCGAAGGTATTATAAGAAAGTTTACAGATATTTATCTTTCAGTATTTGTACTTGAAAAGAAATATACTAAAGAAGAAATATTAGAATTCTATACAAATATTCCTTATTTAGGAGCTGCTTATGGAGTTGAACAAGCAAGTATTGCTTACTTTGGTAAAAGTGCTAAAGATTTAACTCTTCCAGAAGCTGCTATGATTGCTGGATTATATCAAGCACCATATGCATTTAATCCATTCAATCATCCTGAAAAAGCAAATAATAGAAAAAATACAGTATTAAACCTAATGAAGAGACATGGATATATTTCAGATGCTGAATGTGAAGCTGCTAAAGCAATTCATATTAGTGACCTTCTAAGGACTACTGATACAGGTGGAACAAATAAATATATAGCATTTGTTGATACAGTTGTAGAAGAAGTTGTAAGAAGAACTGGTAATGATCCATATAATACTTCAATGACAATTTACACAACAATGAAAGCTAATAAACAAGACGTTGTTAACGATATTGAAAATGGTAACTTCTCTAATTACGGAGTTAGATATAAATATCCAAATGAAAATGCACAAGTTGGTATTGCAGTTATCGATGTTAAAGATGGTTCAATAAGAGCTATCGGAGCAGGACGTAACAGAAAAGGAGAAAGAAGTTATAACTACGCTACTCAAATTTCTAGACACCCTGGTTCTACTGCAAAACCAGTAATAGATTATGGTCCAGCCATTGAATATCTTGGTTGGGGAACAAGTAATACAATCATAGATGAAACTTATACATATTCAGGTGGAGGTATGATTAAGAACTGGGATAATGGTTTCAAAGGAATAATGACAATCAAAGATGCATTAGCTCAATCAAGAAACATCCCTGCTCTACTTACATTCCAACAAACTACTAGCGCACAAAAGAAAGAATTTGCAAATGGTTTAGGATGGTATCCAGAAGAAGACGGAAATGGTAACCTACTTGAAACTGACTCAATCGGTGGATTTAATGGTGTATCTCCTGTTCAAAGTGCAGCAGCTTATTCAGCATTTGCTCGTGGTGGTACTTATATTGAACCATATTCATTCAAATCAATTGAATATACAGATACAGGAGAAACTTATACAGTTAATCCAAAACATAAAAAAGTAATGAGTGAAGATACAGCTTACTTAATTAGTCAAATATTACACTATGCTATTACATCAGGTAATGTTTCAGCTGGTTATGTTACAGGTACAGAATTATGTGCTAAGACTGGTACATCTACCGTAGACTCAGCTATTAAGAGAGACTTAGGAATCACAGGACAATTAATCGGTGACTCTTGGGAAAATGTTTATTCACCAGATTATGCTATATCTCTATGGTATGGATATGATAAATTATCAAAGACAAACTACTTAACTAATAATGAAGGTAGTACAGCAAGAAGAGCTATTGCTCAAGCATTAAGTAAAGGTATCATGGAACCAAATAGTAAATTTACTAAACCTGATACTGTAGAAACAGCAACAATCGAGTTACAAACAGATCCAATTCAATTAGCTTCTGATTATACTCCTGAAAACTTAAAACAAGTTGCATACTTTAAAGATGGTACTGCACCTGATACAGTATCAGAAAGATTTGCTAAACTTGAAGATGTTAAAGGATTAAAAGCAAGCAAGAATGGATCACAAGTAACTCTATCTTGGGAAGGTTATACACCTAATGCTATTAGTGATGAATGGTTAACTAAATACTTTACTGAATCAAAGATTTATAAACCATGGGCTGATAAATATAAACAAGAACGTATTAATTATAATAATTCAACATTTGGTAAGTTTGGATATAGAGTATATCAAACAACATCACTTGGAACTCAAGATTTAGGATTTACAACAGATACTTCAATGACAGTTACTCTTCCAGCCGGAGATGTAACATATACTGTTAAATCTTCATACTCTAACTTTACTGCTAATATGTCTAACGGAGCTACAACAAAAGTAGAAAACGGTGGAGCTATCGTAGCAAGCAATTATGATATAAGCTTTAATGGTAATTCATGTGTTAACTACTCTACTTATTCAACAACTGGTGGTGATTCAGTAGAATCTAAAGTAACAGTTAAAAAGAATGGATCAGTTATAACTCCATCAAATGATGGATTATCAGTACAAGCTACATGTTATGATTCTTCAAATAATCAAACACAATGTTCAAGAATAAGTGATGGAAATACATATTCAATTAAATTTGAACTTATAGATTCAACAAAGAAAGCTTTAAAATCTACTACAATCAGAGTAAGTAGTACATGCTAAGGAAGTTTAAATACTTCCTTTTTTTATTTTTATTTTTTTTATTTCTATAGGTTTATTGACTATTAATATTTATTCTTTTATAATTTTAGTAGAATAAAAGAATGGGTTGATAGTATGGATAATAAAGAAATGATTATGAATAATGTACCTACAGTTGAAACTAACCCTGTACAACCACCAGAAGTAGCAAATCAAGTTCCACAAGTTGAAGCTGCTGCTCCTGTAGTTGCTACGCCGCCTGTAGAAGCTAATATACAAACTCCACTTCCAGGAAGTGAGGCTCCAGTAACACCTGAAGTACAACCTGCAGCTAGTGTTACTCCTGAAGTAAGTACAGCTTTACCAGGAGATCCTAATGTAGCAAGTTTACCAGTTGAACAAAAACTACCAGGTGATGCTCTTCCAGGAGATACAGTACAAAACTTAGAATTAAGTGATGCTAATTCTGCTGGTCCTGCTACTCGAGCAGCGGGTCTTACAGGAATGGTTACATTCGATTATAACAACACACCAATCACAGACATCGTTAACTCAATTATTCTAGACGCAATTGATAAAGGTGTATCAGATATCCATTTAGACCCATATGAAGAAGGAATTAAAATAAGAATAAGAATAGATGGTTTATTACATGACTACTCTATTGTTCCTTTATACGTAAAAAGAAACTTAGTTACTAGAATTAAAATTATTTCTGGTATGAATATAACAGAATCAAGAATACCTCAAGATGGTGCCATAAGAACTACTATTAATGATCAACCCATAGACATCCGTGTATCAGTACTTCCTACTAACATGGGTGAAAAAGTCGTTCTTCGTATCATGGACTACACAATGTCAGCTCAAGGTATTGATCATATTGATTTCTCAGATTTTAATATTAAGAAAATACATAAAATGATGGAACTTCCAAATGGAATTATCCTAGTTACTGGTGCTACTGGTTCTGGTAAATCTACTACAGTATATTCTGTATTACAAGCACTTAATGATGAAGAAACAAATATCATCACAGTTGAGGACCCAGTCGAGATGAATATCGAAGGTATTAACCAAGTTCAAACACAATCTGAAATTGGACTTACATTCGCATCAGTATTACGTTCTATATTACGTCAAGACACAGATATCATAATGGTCGGAGAAATTAGTGATGATGAAAAAGCAAGAATAGCCGTAAGAGCAGCCATCACAGGACACTTAGTATTATCTACAATCCATACAAACAACGCGCTTAATACTATCGAACGTTTAACTGATATGTCAGTTGAAAGATACTTATTAGGTTCAGCCCTATCTGGTATCATTTCACAAAAGTTAGCTCGTAGATTATGTCCTAAATGTAAAAAATTAAGACCAACAACAGATTACGAAAAAGAAATCTTCCGTAAAACAATGAAAGAAGAAGTTAATGAAATATATGATGCAGTTGGTTGTGATGAATGTTCTAAAGGATATCGTGGACGTATCGCAGTGCATGAAGTATTATTATTAAATCAACACGTTAGAGATGCAATTACACAAAATGTTCCTAAATCCGAATTAAGAAAAGCAGTATATGGTCGTGCAGATACAAGAACAATGCTTGAAGATGGTTTAGGAAAAGTTCTAACTGGAGATACTACATTTGATGAAATAATTAAACTTATAGACCTAGATGATGATTTAGGATCAGATACACAATTAGGATTACAAAACCAAATCGAAGATGCTGAAATAAATGATGCAAATAAATCAAAAGAAGTTACACCTAAAGAAGAAACTAAGCTTGAAGAAACTAAAGAAGTAGAACCTACTCCTGAGGTTTCAGAAGAACCAAAAGTTGAAGAAACTAAAGTTCAAGAACCTGAAGTAACAAAAGAAGAAACTAAAGAAGATTCTAATGAAGAAACTGATCCTGATAAAATAACAAATGCAGTTAATGATGATTATTCATTCTTAAAGAATAATCCATTATTTAGAAACTTTGAACAATAAAAGATGAATATTAATTCATCTTTTTTTTGCAACAAAAAAGGTATAGATTTCTATACCTTTATTTATCTAAATCACTAAGAGAATATGTATAATATCCTTCATATTGATAACTAATATCAATACCTTTCATATATACAGTTCTATTGTTTATCTCATCAGTTAAAGCATTTTGTAATAAAGTTTTTATTTCAGTACTTCTAACAGGACTTCTTTCCATAGCTAATAAATAATCTTCCTTATTTACTTTGCTCCAATCAATAACTTTACCAATTTCATGTTTAAGAATATTATCTAACCAAATTCTAGTACTTCTACCATTAGCTTCTCTAAATGGATGAGCAATATTCATTTCAATATATTTATCAATAATTTCATCAAATGTAGATTGAGGCATTTCATTAATACTATTTAATACATCATTTAAATATAATCTAGAAGCAAATCTAAAATTACCTTTAGCTAAATTAACATTTCTCATTTTTCCGGCAAAATCATAAACATCACTAAATAAGTATTCATGAATTTGAGATAAACCTTTAAATGTACCAACTTCAAAAGTATTAATTATTTCTTTATCATATAATTCTAAAGCTTTTAATTTAGTAATTTTTTCTTCTTGTTTAGCAAGTTCAACTTCATTTGTAATATTCAACTTATTCTCAAGCATTATAATCACCTCTGACTGTTATATTATAACATGGGCATTCATTTTTCTATTATAAAAAACAAATAAAAAAAGGTATAGATTTCTATACCTTTATTCATTTATTATTTTAACTACTTCAATAATCTTTTTATCAGATTCATAATATCCAATCTTAAGTGTATCACCAACATTAACAAATGGAAGCTCATCACTTAACTCTATAGATATTACATATTTCTTATTATTAGATGTAACATAGTAATAAGTATTACCATTCTTATTAGCACTTGTTATTTTATCTACTTTAATAGAATCTTTAATTAATAGTTCTTCACTTATTTCTTCAGCATATTGATTTAAATAATTTTGAGAAGCTTCTTTAATACCATGAGAAGCATCTGTAACAACCACTTTTTGATAGTCAGCTACATCAATAAATCCATACATCTTAACAAGTCCAGCAGCATCTTTTAAACTAACTAAATAAGTTGGTTTATTATTTAAATTAATTAAAAGTGGGAATGTAGACTTATATGACATTTGTTGTACTTGTCCTTCCGCTGAAGACATAGCACTATACTCTTCAGCACCAGGTACTGAATAGAATACTGTATTACCAGTTCTCATATTAGAAAGAATAAATCCTAAGTTTGATTCATCACTTAATACTGATGTAATTCCTGTATATAAATATACATCATCATTCATAGCTAAATAGTTATATCCTTGAGTAGTATTAACTACATTCTTTTGACCAAATATACTATTAATAAATCCGTTTCTATAAGTACCCCAATCATTTACTTGTTCAATAATTAAATCTGCATTATAAGCATTATCTACCCATGTAGGAACTTCATTTACCTTATAATGACTAGATTTACCCGAGATAGGATCAAGAATAACTACACCAGTAACCTTAGTCTTAAGACCAAATGCAGTATAGCTATATGTAGGTACAATCCAGTATGGATTTCCTTCATTATCAATTTCAAACTTTTCATCTCCAAAGATTAAAGTTGGATATTTAAATCTCAATACTCTTATTAACTTTTCATTAAAGTGAGCTGAAGGCATATATTTCATACCTTTATCTAACTTAACTAAGTTAGCTTCACCATTTACTGAGTTAACTGTAATATAACCTTTTACTCCACCATTCTTATTAGTTAACCATTTAATAAAATCAGCATATTCAAGTGGTGTAACTCTAATAATATCATTATTATAATTAATTTGAGTATATTGATTACTTACATAATATTGAGATACAAAGTCACTCATTTGACCCATTACTCTATCCCCTAGTTTTTCAGAAGAATCTCTATCAAGTAATGGTAAAGAATTAAAATCTACTTCTTGAATATCTTGGGTAAAGTTTCCTGTTTCATCTACATTAATTCTTCTTGAATAACTCTTTGCATTAAATAATGGAGATGCAAAGAAATTAACTACCATTGTTATAACTATGATTGCAAACGCTACAACAAATGGCCATAAATTAAATTTACTTTTTACTTTTAAAGTCTTAGGTCTCATAAAGTTTTCAAACTTATTTGCAGAAGTAATAATTAAACTAATTACTCCCCAAGAAATAAGAATAAAGATTACAAAAGCCCAAAAAGCAGTTGAATGAATATTTATTGGTGGTAATAAAAAGTAATAAACACATGCCACTAATAAAACTTCTAAAATAATACCTATTAATAATTTTATATTTCTCATAATATCCTCCTACTAATATAATAATATAAACGAACTAAAAAAGATACTAAATAGTATCTTTATTTATCTCTTTTTAAACTATCTACAAGTTCACCATTAACATTATAGATTCTTAATTCATCAACACTTTTATACATGTCTAAAAATCTCTTTAAGAAGTCTTCAGTTGAAATAAACTCTTTCATCTCATCACATGGTTCATATTCATTTAACTCATACATAAATGCTTCTAAAGACCCACTATAAGCACCTATATAACACTCATTATCTTTATAATGAACAAGTCTATATCCTTCATTAGAAATAATGTCTCCAAATACTTTTAAATCATCTACATTAAAAATATCACTTCTATAAATACACTTTAAATATCTTCCTTCTCCTTCTTTATATTCTGGAGTTTCTACTATACCATCCTTAACTAATTCTTCATTAATTAAACCAAATATAATATGCCATACTTCATTTAAAGTATCTAACTTAGATACTTCATTTCTATTCGGACTAATATCAAGTAAACGTACTTTCTCAAATATATCTTTGATAGTATCTATGATAGAATCCATTACTTTTAAACCTAAGTATTTATAACCATCATTAATAAGTACAGGAACACATATCTCATTACCATTCATATATTCTAAATTATTTAGTAATTTAATAGTATCTTTATCACCCTTACCATTAATAGAGTTAACTAAATTATTTCTTAATATTTCTTGATCTTTATTAATAGAACTCATATAAGAATCTATTTCTTTAAAAGGATTCTTTCCTTGTTGTTTTAATCTAAAATATCTATAGAAATCTATTCTAGCACCATCAGTATCACCAAAACTATTAAAAGTAATATAATTACACTTATATCTATTATTACTGCATAGAAGCTTATTACTATAGTCATTAACAAAGTCTGATTTCTCATAGCCTATGATTATATAATTTCTATTACCAGGATTTTTTTTATAATCTCGAATTAACCATTTATCCATTAAGTACTTTAAAGAATAATTATCAAAAGTATTATTACATAATATATGATATAACTCTTTTTTATTATAATTAAACTCATTTAAAACACTCTTAATACTATCTATGATAGTATTTAAATCTGGTTTAATCTCATTAATAATTAACTTAACATCATCTTCAAAGAATACAGGAAAATTAACTTTAAACTTATTATCTTTGATAGATAACGCATTGATATTAACTAACCCATCTAAGATTTTTTTATAATCTCCATTTAGTCTTTTATTTAAAGATTTTAGAGTTTCTTTATAAGGTTCCATAGCTATGTAATATATTAATTTAGATGCATTCTCTCTATCTAAAAAGAAAGATGGATTATACTCATCATATTCACCTAAATCATTAAAATAAAATATATCTATATCTTTCATCATTATCACTCACTCATTAATTCTAGTTTATTTAAATGAGTAATAAAAGTCAAACAAAAAAGACATCTAAATAGATGTCTTTAAGTAATTATTCAGCTAATTGTTTAGCAACTTCTTCTGCTAAATTTTCGCTTCTCTTTTCCATTCCTTCGCCAACTTCGAATCTATACATAGCAGTAACTTCACCACCAGCATTTTTAACGAAAGTTTTGATATCCATAGAAGAATCTTTAACGAATTCTTGGTCAACTAAGCAATTTTCTTTATAGTATTTAGAAATTCTTCCTTGAACCATCTTTTCAGCTATATCAGCAGGTTTTCCTTCATTAATAGCTTGTTCTTTAAGGATTTCTTTTTCTTTTTCTAATACTTCAGCTGGAACTTCGTCAGCTTTTAAGTACGAAGGTTTCATAGCTGCAGCTTGCATAGCAACGTCTTTAGCTACTTCTTCATTTGCACCATTAACAACAACTAATGAAGCAATTTTTCCACCCATATGGATGTATGAACCAAAATTATCATTATCAGTCTTAGTAATAACTTCAACTCTTCTTAAAGATAATTTTTCTCCGATAACTGCAGTTTTAGCAATTACTAAATCGTTAACAGTTCCTTCAGTTCCTTCAACTGGTAAAGCAAGAACTTCTTCTAATGTTTTAGCATCACTTTTAACAGCTGTTTTACCAATTTCATCAACTAATTGAACAAAATCAGCATTTCTAGTAACGAAATCTGTTTCACAGTTAACTTCAACGATAGCAGCTTTGTTACCATCAACATAAATATTAGCAAGTCCTTCAGCAGCAATTCTTTCAGTTTTCTTTGCAGCTTTAGAAATTCCTTTTTCTCTTAACCAATCAATAGCAGCTTCAATGTTACCATTGCATTCAGTTAAAGCTTTTTTGCAGTCCATCATTCCTGCACCAGTTTTTTGTCTTAATTCATTTACATCTTTTGCAGATATCATATATATTCTCCTATTCTTATGTTAATTAACTTAAAGATGCTATAAGCTCATCTTTTTTCATTGTAGAATAACCTTTGATGCCAGCGTCTTTAGCCATGTTTCTTAATTCAGTAACGTTTTTAGAAGCTAATTCATTATCTTCTTTAACTTCTTCTTTTACTTCCTTAACTTCTTTTTTAGATTCTTTTTTAACTTCTTTAGTTTTTTCAGCATCTAAAACTTCTTTTTGAGTTTTTGGTTTTTCTACTTCAGTAACGTAATCAACTACTGGAAGTCCTTTAGCTTCACAAATAGCGTTAGTTAATACTCCTAAGATAACTTTTACAGATCTAACTGCATCATCGTTACCTGGGATAACATAATCAACTAAATCAGGATCACAATTAGTATCAACGATACCAAATACTGGAATATTTAATTTTCTAGCTTCTCTAATAGCATTAATTTCCTTAGAAGGATCAGTAATGATTAAAGCGTTAGGTAATTTATCCATTCCTCTGATACCACATAATACTTTATTTAATTTTTCATATTCTTTTCTTAAACCGATAACTTCTTTCTTAGGTAATTTTTCAAAAATACCATCTTTTTCCATAGTTTCGATTTCATCTAATCTTCTAACTCTTCTTCTGATAGTTCTGAAGTTAGTTAAAGTTCCACCTAACCATCTAGATGTTACATAGAATGATTCTCCTCTTTGAGCTTCTTCTACTGATGCTTCAACAGCTTGTTTTTTAGTTCCTACATATAGGAAGTTTCCACCATTTTCAGCGATTTCTTTTACTTTTGCATATGCAGTTTCCATGCATGCAACAGTCTTTTCTAGGTCGATAATATAAATATCGTCTCTAGTAGTAAAGATGTATTCCTTCATTTTAGGGTTCCATCTTTTAGTTTGGTGTCCGAATTGAACACCTGCTTCTAATAAATAACTCATAGAAACAACTGCCATAATTTCA